>Ga0209023_10000943_pt1 | contig 41082 bp, 42 predicted proteins | sample LakOneMetagenome_FD_187468 | JGI IMG/M metagenome (GOLD analysis project Ga0209023, IMG submission 187468) | Freshwater and sediment microbial communities from Lake Erie, Canada (SPAdes) (version 2) | ecosystem: Environmental > Aquatic > Freshwater > Lentic | place: Lake Erie, Canada...
AGGCGCTCCAGACCATTCCGGACGCACTGGCCGTGCTCAAGGATCAGCGCAATCAGCTGGCCGACGCGCTCGCCCAGCTCGGCAAGTTCAGCGCGATCGCCGCCGATTCGGCCAATCAGACGAAAGACGCTCTGGTCCAAGAGTTTCGGGATCTCGGGCCAGTGCTGCAGTCACTCGCCGACGCCGGCCCCGACATGACCCGCGCGCTGAGTCTGTACCTGACCTTCCCGTGGCCCAGGGAGACCATCGACAACATGTTCCGCGGCGACTACGCCAACCTGAGCCTGGTCTTCGATCTGACCCTGAGTCGTATCGACAGCGGCCTGTTCACCGGCACCCGGTGGGAAGGGGACCTGACGGAGCTGGAAATGCAGTGGGGCCGCACCATCGGCCAGCTGCCCAGCCCGTACACGCACACCAACCCGCTGGTCGTGCCGTACCACTGGGATCAGGGGCGCTGATGAGGCAAATACATCTGAAACGCAAGACCATCGTCCAGATGGCCATACTGTCGGTGGTCGCCATCGTCGCGGGCGCCGTGATGGTGTTCAGCTTCATCGGATTGCCCGGCATGCTGTTCGGCATCGGGCAGTACAAGGTCACCCTGAAACTGAACGAGGCCGGCGGACTGTATCCGCGGGCCAACGTCACCTGGCGCGGCACCGAAGTGGGCCGGGTCAAGAGCGTGAACCTGACCGATCACGGCGTCGAGGCCGACCTCGCGATGAGTTCGAAGTTCAAGATCCCCGCCGACCTGGACGCGGCCGTGCTGAGCGTGTCGGCCGTCGGCGAGCAGTACGTTGCGCTCTCCCCGCGCACCGACAAGGCCCCCTATCTCTCCGACGGCGACGTCATTCCGGCGGACCGGACGTACATCCCGCCGGACGTCAACTCTGTTCTGGACGCGACGAACCGTGGGCTGCAATCGATTCCGCACGACAACCTCAAGACCGTCATCGACGAGTCCTACACCGCGTTCGGCGGGCTGGGTCCGGAGATCTCCCGGTTCGTCAAGGGCTCGACCGCGCTGGCGACCGACGCGCGCAAGAACCTCGACGCGCTGACAGGGCTGATCGACCAGTCCAAGCCCGTGCTCGATTCGCAGGCGGACACCTCCGGCGCCATCCAGCAGTGGGCCGCGCACCTGGACAACATCACCGGTCAGTTGCAGCAGCAGGATCAGGCCGTCGCCGGTGTCATCAACAAGGGCGCCCCGGCCGCCGACGAGGTCCGGGCGCTGTTCGACCGCCTGCAGCCCACGCTGCCGATCGTGCTGGCGAACCTGGTGAGCCTCGGTGAGGTCGCCGTCACCTACCAGCCCAACCTCGAGCAGCTGCTGGTGCTGCTGCCGCAGGGCGCGGCCGTCACGTCGGCCACCGGTGTGGCCAACCGGCACACCCGCCAGGACTACCGCGGCGCATACCTGAGCTTCAACCTCAATCTGAACCTGCCGCCACCATGCGTCACCGGCTTCCTGCCCGCGCAACAGAAGCGGGTGCCCTCCGACGTCGACGCTCCCGAACGGGCACCGGGCGACCTGTACTGCCGCATTCCGCAGGATTCGACGTTCAACGTCCGCGGCGCCCGCAACATCCCGTGCGAGACAGTTCCCGGCAAACGCGCCGCCACGGTCAAACTGTGTGAGAGCAACGAGTTCTACCAGCCGCTCAACGATGGCTACAACTGGAAGGGCGACCCCAACGCGACGTTGTCGGGTCAGGGGATTCCGGACCTTGGTCCGGGCACCCGACCTGCACCGGAGCAAGGGCAGGCCGCGCCGCCACCGACCGCCATCGCGGCTGCTGAATACGATCCCAGGACCGGCACGTACGTTGGACCGGACGGCCAGGTGTACACCCAGGCCAATCTGGCGACGCGTGCTGAAGGAGAGCAAACATGGCAGACGATGCTGCTGCCCCCGAAGATGAACTGATCGAGGCAGCGGCCGAGGACGCACCCGAGAAGACCATCGACGAGGCAACGGAATCGCCCGAACCGGATACCGATAGCGACGACGTCGAGGACACCACCGCGGAGGACTTCGACGCGGCCACGGAGGACAGTGCGGCGGCCGAGCGCGAGCCACGGCAACCCCTCTCGCGGGTCAAGCTGGCCACCATCTTCGGCCTGGTGATCGTGCTCGCGCTGGGCGGGTTGGTGGGCTGGGTCGGCTGGCGGGCCTACCATTCGCACGAGACCGCCGAGCAGCGAGCGCTGTTCCTGCAGGTCGGTAAGCAGGCGGCGCTCAACCTGACCACTATCGACTTCGAGCACGCCGACACCGACGTCAAGCGAATCCTGGATTCGGCCACCGACGCGTTCTACGACGACTTCTCCCGGCGCTCGCAGCCCTTCATCGACGTGGTCAAGCAGGCGAAGTCGAAGTCGACCGGTGAGATCGCGGCGGCGGGGCTGGAGTCCGACGACAAGGACGGCGCCCAGGTGCTGGTCGCGGTCACGGTCAAGACGTCCAACGCCGGCGCTCCCGAGCAGGCGCCGCGCGCGTGGCGGATGCGAATCTCGGTCCGCAAGATCGGTGACGAGGCCAAGGTGTCGAATGTGGAGTTCGTCCCGTGAGCGCCAAGAAGGAGTCCGTTGAAACCACGGACGAGGAGAAAACCGCAGTGACCACCGAGATCACCGAGAGCGCCGGCGGCGACATCACGCCGGGCGCCGCAGAGCCCGCCGACATCGCCGATGTGGCCGATATCGCTGAGGCCGACGTCGACGACGACGCGGATGCGCTGGTCCTGACGGGCGAGTCCGAGAGCGACAGCGCCGACGAAAAGGACGCCGACGAGGCGGATGCCGACGCCGACGCGTCGCCGGCGCCCGCCGCCAAGGCCGGACTCGACTGGACGCGGGTGTTCGCGTTCGCCGTCCTGCCGGCCCTGGCGCTGTTGTTGGCCGGAGCGGCGGCATTCCTGAAATGGCAGGATGCCAAGGTTCGGGACTCCGAAGTCGCGCGTGCCGAGTCGGTCCAGGTCGCCAAGGATTCGACCATCCGGTTGCTCTCCTACAAGCCCGACACCGTGGAGCAGGAGCTCACCTCGGCGCGTGATCTGCTGACCGGCAACTTCCGTGATTCCTACACCCAACTCACCAACGACGTCGTGATCCCGGGCGCCAAGGAGAAGAAGATCGCGGCGCTGGCCAATGTGCCTGCGGTCGCGTCGATCTCGGCCACCCCGAGCGAGGCGGTGGCGCTGGTGTTCGTGAACCAGACCGTCACCGTGGGCAACGACGCGCCGACGTCGACCAACTCCAGCGTGAAGGTGACGTTGGACAAGGTGGGCGACCGGTGGCTGATCTCGGAGTTCGACCCGGTCTGATCCGATGAGCCGGCTCGCGGCCATCGACGCACAGACGTTCTGGATGTCGGCGAAGGTCCCCAACGACCAGTTCCTGTTGTACGCGTTCGCAGGTGATTGCGGGGATCTCGACGCCGCACTGGCGGTGGTACGCCAGCGGGCCGAGGCCTGCCCGGACCTGCGGGTGCGCATCGTCGACGACTGCTCGGCCCGGTATCCGCAATGGGTGCCACAGGCCGTCACCGACGAACAGTTCGTACTCCATCCGTCCGGCGCCGACTGGGCGGGCTGCCTTAACTCGGTTGCGGGGCTGGCCGACCAGCAGCTGGATCCTGGACGCGCGACCTGGCGGCTGCATGTGTTCCCGCAGGTGTCCGGTGTCCCCGGCGCGGCCACGGTCGTTGTCGTCGTCCTGCAGATCGTGCATGCGCTGGCGGACGGCACCCGCACCGCCGAGCTCGCCGGGTGGTTGTTCGGTCGTGACGTGCCGGTGCCCGACGTGGTGCCGGTGCGGCCGGGCAGTGCGCTGGTGCGCGGACTGGCGGCCGCGCGCGCACACCGCCAACTGATGGCCGATATCGAAGCGGGCCGGGTAGCGGCAGCTCCGCCGCCGCGGCCCGTGCTGCCGACGAACACGTTGCCGCCGGGGCGCGTCCGGGTGAGCACCCTGGTGCGGCACCGGCGTGCCCTGACAGCAGACCTGCCGGGGGCGACGGTGACGGTGGCCGCGCTGGTGGCCATCGGCACCGCGCTCGCCGGACTGTTGCGTGACCGGGGGAGCGACGTGGCGCTGGCGCGTCTGGGCGCCGAGGTGCCGATGCGCAGCGGCGGAATTCGGCACGCACGCAACCACTTCCGCAACGTCGGAATCGGGTTGCATCCTGACCTGGGAGTCGCCGAGCGGGTGTCGGCCATCGCGGCGGAACTACGCGCTGCACATGCCCGCGACGCGCATCCGGCGTACGCGGCCGAGCGCGCCGCGCTGGCGTCGACACCCGCGCCGGTGCTGCGTTGGGGTATCGGTCGCTTCGACCCCGCCGCCCGCGCCCCGGCCGTCACCGGTCACACCGTGGTGTCCAGCGTCGATCGCGGTGCGGCCGATCTGCGGTTCGGGGTGGCCCCGGTGTTGCTGACGGCGGGCTTTCCCGCCCTGTCGTCGATGATGGGGCTGACCCACGGAGTACACGGCATCGGCGACACCGTAGTGGTCAGTGTGCACACGGTGGACGGCGTTCTCGACCTGGCCGACTACGTGGCGCGACTGGACGCAGCGCTGGGGTGATCGTCCCGCCGGCTTAACAGATGGCCTAGGTTCTGTATATGACTGCTGTTGATTTCGGCCTGCTGTTGCTGCGGGTCGTCCTGGGGTTGACGATGGCCGCGCACGGCTACAACAAATTCTTCGGCGGGGGCCGCATCAAGGGCACCGCCGGCTGGTTCGAGAGCATCGGGATGAAGCCGGGCACCTTCCACGCCCGGATGGCCGCCACCACCGAGATGGCCGCCGGTATCGGGCTGGCGGTCGGGCTGCTGACGCCGGTCACCGCGGCCGGATTCGTGGCCCTGATGTTGGTGGCCGCGTGGACCGTGCATCGCAAGAACGGCTTCTTCATCGTCAAGGAGGGCTGGGAGTACAACCTGATCCTGGCGGTCGCGGCGGTGGCCATCGCCGCGATCGGCGCCGGGAAGTACAGCCTGGACTACGCTCTGTTCCGCAACTACAGCGACATCTACCCCCTGCTGCACGGCTGGTGTGGGTTCGTGATCGCCGTGGGCCTGGGCCTGGCCGGCGGCATCGGCCAGCTGGCGATCTTCTACCGGCCGCCGGTCGAACAGGCGGGCTGACCCCCGAGCGACTAGAACACGTTCTAGTCTGGGGGCCATGGGTTTCCTGAAGCCGGAACTGCCTGTCGTCGACTTCGACCAGTGGAGCCGCGGCACCTGGGAACAGAAGCTGCGGCCGATGGCCCGGCACTGGGCCGAGGTGGGTTTCGGTACCCCGGTGGTGCTGCACCTCTTCTACGTGGTCAAGATCCTGCTCTACATCCTGGGTGCCTGGCTGGTGGTGCTGACCACTCGCGGGGTGGACGGGTTCACCGCCGTCGCGCAGTGGGGGACCGAGCCGATCGTCTTCCAGAAGGTCGTGCTGTACACCATGCTGTTCGAGGTCGTCGGCCTGGGCTGTGGCTTCGGGCCGCTCAACAACCGCTACCTGCCGCCCATGGGGTCCATCCTGTACTGGTTGCGGCCCAACACCATTCGGTTACCACCGTGGCCGAATCGGGTGCCCCTGACCCGCGGTGACAACCGTGAGCCCGTCGACATCCTGCTCTACGCGGCGCTGTTGTCGCTGTTGGTGGTCGCACTGTTCTCCGACGGTACCGGCCCGCGGCCCGCACTGGGCACCCAGATCGGCGTGCTGCCGATGTGGCAGATCTGGGCGATCCTCGGGGTGCTGGCGGTGGCCGGCCTGCGGGACAAGGTGATCTTCCTGGCGGCCCGCGGTGAGGTGTACGCCTCGTTCACGGTGGCATTCCTGTTCGCCGGATTCGGCGTCGACACGATCATCGCTGCGAAGCTGGTCTGCCTGGCGATCTGGGTGGGCGCCGCAACGTCGAAACTCAACAAGCATTTCCCCTTCGTCATCTCCACCATGATGTCGAACAGCCCGGTGGTGCGGCCGCGGGCGCTGAAAAGACTGTTCTTCGAACGCTTTCCGGACGATCTGCGGCCCGGTCGGCTATCGCGGATCGTGGCGCACTTCTCCACCGCGATCGAGATGTTGATCCCGTTGGCGCTGTTCTTCTCCCACGGCGGTTGGCCGACGGCGATCGCGGCGTTCGTGATGGTGGTGTTCCATCTCGGGATCCTGTCCGCGATCCCGATGGGTGTCCCGCTGGAGTGGAATGTCTTTATGATCTTCAGCGTGCTGGCGCTGTTCGTCGGGCACGCCGGCGTCGGCGTCACGGATCTGAACACACCGTGGCCCGTCGTGCTGTTCGCGGTGCTGGTGTGCAGCGTCACCGTGGGAAACCTGTTCCCGCGCAAGGTTTCCTTCCTGCCCGGCATGCGGTACTACGCAGGCAACTGGGATTCGTCGCTGTGGTGCCTCAAGCCGTCGGCCAGCGAGAAGATCGCCAAGAACCTGGTGGCCATCGCCAGCATGCCGCAGGCCCAGCTGGAGAAGGTGTACGGCAGCCCGGAAGCGGCGGCCGTGCTGCAATATCTTGGGTATTCATTCCGCTGCTTCAACACGCACGGCCGGATGATGTACACCCTGGCCCACCGGGCGATGGCCGGTGAGCCGGAGACTGATTACGTGATGACCGACGGCGAGCGGATCTGCTCGACGGCCATCGGCTGGAACTTCGGCGACGGGCACATGCACAACGAGCAGCTGATCGCCGCCATGCAGCGGCGGTGCCACTTCGAGCCGGGTGAGGTGCGGGTGGTGCTGATCGATGCGCAGCCGATCCACATCCAGGCCCAGCGCTACCGGCTGGTCGACGCCGCGACCGGTGAGTTCGAATCCGGCTACATCCGGGTGTCCGATGCGGTGACCCGGCAGCCGTGGGCCGACAACCTGCCGGTGCATGTCGACCGTTGAGGGCCGTCAGTAGGTCAGGCCGGTGATCAGTGGCAGCAATGCCAGCGCGACCGATGCCGGCGCAGGGGATCCGGCGGCCGGGTTGAAGGTGTACTGGGTCACTCGCCGGATACCGAGCTGCTGGCTGTTGTTGTAGGCCGCGACCGACAGCGCCCACCTCGGCTCGATCCACAGCGACCAGTGCGGCGCCAGCGACGGGCCGGGCGCGCCGGCGAACAGCTCGCCGAGTGCGGCGCCCGAGCCGTCGTGCACCGTCCACGGACCGTCGCCGTCGATATCCATCCGCGCCACCACGTCGTCGCCGGATCCGTGTACGGCGATCGCGTCGGGCTCCTTCACCCGCAGCAGCAGCGTCTTCTCGCGGACGCTGTGTGCGATCCGGACACCGTTCTCGTCGGTGATGGTCACCGTGGCGGGAGCGTCGTTGGCGGCAGTGATCCGGGCCAGTACCCGGTCGTCCGCCCCGCGCAGCTCCACGTGGATATCGCTGCCGGCTTCCATCCCCGTCAACGTCACCAGCTTCCAATAGGCCTGCGCCACCCGGCCGCCGTTGTGCACCCGCGCCGTGACGGCGAGCAGCTCACCAGTGGCCGCGCGCAGCTCCCAGTGGTGTTTTCCCGCGGTGACACCGGCGACGAACAGGGCAGTGCTGCCACCGCGCAGGCCGAGTGCGGCCAGGGATGTCGCGACCGGGCGCTCTTCAGGCTGATCCATGGGTCGAATCATCGGACCCGGGGTTGGAGCTGCGTTGGATGCCCGCCTCGGGCACCCCAGCTTTCCCCGCCGGGCGGTGTGGTGCTATGAACGACCTACCAACCAACTAGTTGAGAGGAACTTCCATGGCTGAAGCCGTGATCGTCGAGGCGGTGCGCTCGCCCGTCGGCAAGCGCAATGGCGGCCTGTCCGGGGTGCATCCGGCGGAACTGTCGGCGCAGGTGCTCAACGCACTGGTGGAACGTGCCGGCGTGGACCCGGCCCTGGTCGATGACGTGATCTGGGGCTGCGTGATGCAGGCCGGCGAGCAGGCGCTCGACATCGGCCGTACCGCACTGCTGACGGCCGGCTGGCCGGAATCGGTGCCCGGCGTCACCGTCGACCGCCAGTGCGGTTCGAGCCAGCAGTCGGTGCACTTCGCCGCGGCCGGCGTGGTGGCCGGTCACTACGATGTCGCCGTCGCCGGTGGCGTGGAATCGATGTCGCGCACCCCGATGGGCGCCTCGCTGGCCAATGGCGGCAACCCCTACTCGGCGGGCTTCAAGGCACGCTACGACCGCACCCCCAATCAGGGCGTCGGCGCCGAGATGATCGCCGAGCAGTGGGGCCTGTCCCGCGAGGACGTCGATCAGTTCTCCCTGGGCTCCCATGAGAAGGCCGCCGCCGCACAGGATTCCGGAGCGTTCGACGACCAGATCACCCCGATCAAGGATCAGGACGGCAATCCGGTTCTGAAGGACGAGGGCATCCGTCGCGGCGGCACCCTCGAGTCGATGGGCAAGATCAAGACGGCGTTCAAGGACGACGGCGTGATCACGGCCGGGAACTCCTCCCAGATCTCCGACGGTTCGGCCGCGCTGCTGTTCATGTCGGCCGAGAAGGCAAAAGAGTTGGGGCTCGAGCCGCTTGCCCGCGTGCACACCGCGGTGCTCGCCGGTGCGGATCCCGTCATCATGTTGACCGCGCCCATCCCGGCCACCCAGAAGGCCCTGAAGCGTTCGGGCCTGAGCCTGGATCAGATCGGTGTGTTCGAGGTCAACGAGGCGTTCGCCCCGGTTCCGCTGGCGTGGCTCAAGGACATCGGCGCCGACGAGAAGAAGCTCAACCCCAACGGCGGCGCCATCGCGCTGGGCCACCCGCTGGGTGGTTCGGGTGCCCGCATCATGACCACGATGCTGTATCACATGCGCGACAAGGGAATTCAGTACGGCCTGCAGACGATGTGTGAGGGCGGCGGCCAGGCCAACGCCACCATCCTCGAGCTGCTGTGACCGATCAGCACACCGACGCCCCCGCCGCTCTGACCGAGCGGCGGGGCAACGTCATGGTCATCACGATCAACCGGCCCGACGCGCGCAATGCGGTCAATGCCGCGGTGTCCATCGCGGTGGGCGACGCCCTGCAGGCCGCCCAGGACGATCCGGAGGTCCGGGCGGTGGTGATCACCGGCGCGGGCGAGAGCTTCTGTGCCGGTGCCGATCTCAAGGCCATCTCGCGGCGTGAGAGCATCTTCCACCCCGACCGTGGGGACTGGGGGTTCGCCGGCTACGTGCAGCACTACATCGACAAGCCGACCATTGCGGCCGTCAACGGCAACGCGTTGGGCGGCGGCACCGAGCTGGCGCTGGCCAGTGATCTGGTGATCGCCGAGGAACGGTCGAAATTCGGTCTGCCCGAAGTGAAGCGCGGTCTGATCGCCGCAGCCGGCGGAGTGTTCCGGATCGTCGATCAGTTGCCCCGCAAGGTCGCGATGGAGCTGCTGTTCACCGGCGAGCCCATCAGTGCGGCGCAGGCACGCGAATGGGGTCTGATCAACCAGGTGGTGCCCGAGGGCACCGTCGTGGAGGCGGCGTTGGCGCTGGCCGAACGGATCACCTGCAATGCGCCGCTGGCGGTGTGGGCGTCCAAGCGGGTCGCCTACGGCGTCGACGACAGCGTGATCGCCGGCGACGAGGCTGGTTGGTCGCGCACCATGCGCGAAATCGGCGCGGTGCTGCGATCCGAGGATGCCAAGGAAGGGCCGCGGGCATTTGCCGAGAAGCGCGCGCCCGTATGGAAAGCCAAGTAGGAGAGGACAACACATGAAACGCATGATCTACGACGAAGAGCACGAGGCGTTCCGCGACACCGTTCGCGGTTACATCGAGACCGAGCTGGTTCCCCATGCCGAGAAGTGGGAGGCCGAGCGTCTGGTCGACCGGTCCGCATACGTGGCGGCCGGTAAGCACGGACTGATCGGGTTCAACATGCCCGAGGAGTACGGCGGTGGTGGTTCCGACGACTTCCGGTTCAACGCCATCATCGACGAGGAGATCTCGCGGGCGGGCGTCGCCGCACCCGCGCTGAGCCTGCACAACGATGTCGTCGGGCCGTATTTCAAGGACCTGTCCAACGACGAGCAGAAGCAGCGCTGGCTGCCGGGCATCGCCAGCGGTGAGCTGATCATCGCCATCGCCATGACCGAGCCCGGCGCGGGCAGCGACCTGGCGGGCATCCGGACCTCGGCGGTGCGCGACGGTGACGACTGGATCATCAACGGCTCCAAGACATTCATCTCGTCGGGTATCAATGCCGATCTGGTGGTGGTGGTGGCCCGGACCGATCCGGAAGCCGGCCACAAGGGCTTCACGCTGCTGGTGGTGGAACGCGGGATGGAGGGCTTCACCCGCGGCCGCAAGTTGGAGAAGGTCGGCCTGCATGCCCAGGACACCTCCGAGCTGCACTTCGAGAATGTCCGGGTGCCGAACGCCAACCTGCTCGGCGAGGAGGGGCGCGGCTTCTACCACCTGATGCAGAATCTGCCGTCCGAGCGGCTGTCGATCGCCATTTCCGCGATTGCCGGTGCGCGCGAAACATGGCGGCAGACACTGCAATACGCCAAGGATCGGAAGGCGTTCGGTCAGCCGATCGGCAGTTTCCAGCACAACCGTTTCCTGCTCGCCGAGATGGACACCGAGCTCGAGGTCACCGAGCAGTACATCGACCGATGCCTGCAGGGTGTGGTTGACGGTGAGCTGACCGCGGTCGAGGCGGCCAAGGCCAAGTGGTGGGCCACCGAGGTTGCCAAGAAGGTTGTCGACCAATGTGTTCAGCTGCACGGCGGGTACGGCTTCATGCTGGAATACCGCGTGGCGCGGGACTATTGCGACGGCCGCGTGCAGACGATCTTCGGTGGCACCACCGAGATCATGAAGGAGATCATCGGCCGCGATCTGGGGCTCTGACCCCAGGTCCGCCCCCATCCAGGGATCTGTTCTGCGATGGCTGCGCCGTTGTGCGAGTGACGTTCGCAGTAACCGCAGAACAGATCGGGTCACGAACGACGAAAGTCGGCTCCCGCCATGGTTTTCAACCAGGCGGGGCCGACTTTCGTCGTATCTAGGGTACTCAGCCCGCAGGTGCCGGCGGTGCTGCCGGGGCGGCTGCCGTCGTGTTCGGCGCCGCGGGGGCGGCCGACGTCGTGGTGGTCGCGGTCGCGGAGGTGGTCGCCTCGGCCGACGTGGTGGTCGTCCCGGACGTCGGCGTCTCGCCGTTGGGCGACACAGCGTTGTTCGGGCTCAGCACGGTGTCGATCATGTAGATCTTGGCGTCCTTGGCCGCGATGCCGCCGCAGACCACCTTGGCCGTCTGATCGAACTTCAGGTCACCACCCTTGCCGTCGATGGTGATCTGCTTGCCCTGCTGGGTGGTCAGGTTCCCGTGGATGTCGTCGGGACCCAACAGGCCCAGCGCCATGTGGTAGTACAGCACGCTGGTCAGCTGGGCCGGGTCGGCCTTGAGCGCCGCGAGCTCGGCTGGGTCGATCTTGGCGAACGCGTCGTTGGTCGGCGCGAACACGTTGTACGGGCCGTTGTCCAGGACGTTGACCAGGTTGACGGCCGGGTTCCACTGGCCGGAGAGCGCCGCGTAGAAGTCGCTCAGGTCGGGGTTGGAGGCCAGCGCCTGCGAGGCGGTCTGCTCACTCACCGTGGTGGGTGAACCGCCGGCGGCTGCCAGCGCCTTGCGGTAGGCGTCGCAACCGGGCCCCTGGGCATCGGGAATCCGCGCCACCGGGGTCGATACCGAGGTGGTCGGGGTGGCCGGTGCGGGCGCCGGGTCGGCGAATGCGCTCACGGCGGTCGGGATGGACGTGGCGATCGCGGCGAACGCGACAGCCGCGCCCAGGGTCTTCAGGCGGGTGTTCATGGGTCCCTTTCGAGGCTTTCGGGCCGCGGTCCGTCGTTGGAGTGGCCCCGGGTACAGCGTGCGTGGTCGCTCGCCCACGTCCCGTTACGTCGCCATCCCGGCGCCGATCGTTACCGGCCGAGATCGCCGCACGTCGTCGAAAATCGTACGCAAGACCTGGGTGCGCCCCCAAAACGCACAGGTCAGGCCTGGGGTCGGCGGACAACAGCGCACAGTGCCGAGGCCGCCAGGCACAGGCCCGCCGCCAAGTAGAAGGCCATGTCTGTATCCAACGCGGTGACGCGCCACTGTGTTGTCCCGGCCTGGTGCCACGGCGGCCAGGCGCAGTTCATCGAACGTCCACTGCCCGCCGCCGCCGACGCGTCCACCGCGCCCACCCGGGCGTGGGCCCTGCACCATCTGGGCGACGAACTCACGATCGACACGATGTCGCGGCATGCCGGCATGAGCCCGCGCACCTTCATCCGCCGGTTCCGTGCCGAGACCGGCCAACCACCCGGGACCTGGGTCCGGGAACGCCGGCTGGACCACGCGCGCGAACTGCTCGAGCGACACGATCTGAGCGTGGACGCGATCGCGGCGCGGGCCGGCTTCGGAACGGCCGCCAATCTGCGGCACCATCTGCGCCGGGAACTGGGTCTGTCCCCGACGGGCTACCGCAGCGTCTTCCAGGCCAGCTGACCCGATCTACCATGGCGACCATGCCGGAGCCGCTGATCGTCGCCATCAAGGGCGAGAGCCCCGAAGTCCATCCCGATGCCTGGGTGGCCCCCAACGCCGCCCTGATCGGTCGTGTCCACCTGGCCGAGCGCGCCAGCGTCTGGTATTCGGCCACGTTGCGCGCCGAGTTCGAGCCCATCGAGATCGGGGCCGGGTCCAACATCCAGGATGGGGTCACCGTGCACGTCGACCCGGGCTTCCCGGCCCGGATCGGCGCCGGGGTGACGGTCGGGCACAACGCGGTGCTGCACGGCTGCACCATCGAGGACACCGTGCTGGTCGGCATGAGCGCCACCGTGCTCAACGGAGCGGTGATCGGCGCCGGGTCGCTGATCGCGGCGGGCGCGGTGGTGGCGCAGGGTGCGGTGATTCCGCCGCGCTCGCTGGTGGCCGGAGTGCCGGGCAAGGTCCGCCGTGAGCTCAGCGATCACGAGCTCGAGCACAACCGGCTCAACGCCCTGGCCTACGAGCATCTGGTCGAGCTGCATAGCGATTGACGATAATCAGCTGGCTCCTCACCAATGTTGCTGAGCCGCAACAGGAATCGCCGCCGGACCGGACCCGTCGCCGATGGTTGGTGGTGGCCGTCCTGGTGGTGGGAGCGGCCCTGCTCGCGGTGTCGCTGACGCGCCGACCCGGGGAGGCCGGGTTCTACTGGTCGACCCTGGCGCTGGCCGCGGTGTGGGCCGGTGGAGCCGTGCTGTCCGGCCCGCTGCACCGCGGTACCGATCGTCGCGGCCGACCGCCGGTATTGCTCGGCGTGACGACCGGACTGCTCACCGGCGCGCTGTTCGTCGCCGGTGCCCTGGTGGTCCGCCGGATCGACGTGCTGGCGGAGCCCGTCGCGCACGTGCTGGCCTTCGCGAACCAGGGCGCGTTGCCGTTGGTTGTCCTCATCACGCTGGTCAACGGGCTGGCCGAGGAACTGTTCTTCCGCGGTGCGCTCTACACCGCGCTCGACCGCACCCGTCCGGTGCTGGTCTCGACCGTGCTCTACGCGATCGTCACCTCGGCGTCGGGGAATCCGATGCTGGGCTTCGCCGCTGTGGTGCTGGGTGCCCTGTGCGCGCTGCAGCGACGGGCCACCGGCGGCGTCCTGGCGCCTGTGCTGACCCATCTGGTTTGGGGCGCGACCATGGTGCTGGGGCTGCCTCCGCTGTTCGGCCTGTGACCCCCGGGTTCGGCACTGAATCTCGGATCACCTTAGGGGATTCGCGATTTCGTCGCGTGGCATGCGCGCAGCCGCCAGTGCGATCAACGCCAGGACAATCGGCCCGAGGCCGGCGACGGTGAAGATCGTCTGCATCGAGACGATTTTCGACAGCGGGCCGGCGATCGCCATCGACACCGGCATGAGCGCCAGCGACACGAAGAAGTCCAGGCTCGAGACCCGGCCCAGCATCGCGGCCGGGACCCGGCGCTGCAGCAGCGTGCCCCAGATGACCATGCCGGCACCGTCGGTCACCCCAATGACGAACAGCGCCGCTGCCATCACCGGGAACGACCGGGTGGTGCCGACGAGCACCAGCGGAAAGGAGCCCAGGCCCCACATCAGCATCATCACCGTCAGGTAGCGCCGCGGCAGCCGGCCCGACGAAACCGCAAGTGCGCCAACGGCGCCGCCGATACCGTAGGCCGTCAGCGCGAAACCGTACATCCGCGCGCCTTGGGAAAAGCGTTCGGCCGTGATGAACGGCAGTAGCACCTCGATCGGCCCGATGATCAACAGCACAGCGCCCGTTGCGAACAGCACGGTCGCCAACAGCCAGGGCGTGCCGACCACGAATCGCAGTCCGGCGCGCAGATCCTCGAGCAGGTGCGGCTTCTCCGTGGGTTCGGTCACGTGCTGGCCGGTGGCGGGACGGGTGGCCACCAGCAGCGCCAGCGCGAGGGCGAACAGCACCGCGACGGCGCCAGCGCCCAGTGTCGGGAAGGTGGCGCCCACCAGCATGCCCGCTACCGCGGGTCCGGCGGCGCGTTGCAGCACCGGCCGCACCACACCCTCGACCCCATTCGCGGCCAGCAGTTGTTCGGCCGGCAGGATGCGCGGCAGATAGGCGCTGTAGGCCGGGAAGAAGAATGCCGCCGCGATACCCAGCACGGCCGCCGCCACCGCCATGTGCCAGATCTGCAACCGGTCCGTCGCACCGAGCAGCGCCACCGCCGCCACCGCGACAGTGTTGACGGCTTCAACGCCAATGATGATGGTGCGCTGCGGAATTCGATCCGCGGCGATCCCGCCCACCAGGACGAACGCCACCAGGCCCACGCTGAGGCATGCGGCCACCAGCGACAGCGCGGCCGGATCGTGGGTGAGTTGAATGACCTGTAGGGCCATCACCACCGTCCACATGCCCTCGGCGAAGATGACGATGGACAGTGCGGCGATCAGCAGCCGGTACTCGCGGAACCGGAACGGCGCGAGCACCCGCCAGCCGCCGGGCGCATGGACATGCTCCGGTAGGTCGTCGGTTTTCGTGCTCACCGAACGATGGTGCCGGATGCGGACCGTTGGCGTCCAACGGTTTTCCGCGCGATTGCCGGGGTCAGATGTCGGTGAAGGTGGGGTCGCGCTTCTGCTGGAACGCCCGGATGCCTTCCCGCAGATCGGCGCTGTTGAGCAGGATGTGCTGACCGGCCGTCTCGCGGGCCAGGGCCGCGTCGAAATCGGACAGGGTGGCGCCGTTGATGGCGTGCTTGGTCTTGGCGTATGCCACGGCGGGTCCGGCCAGCAGCCGGGCGATCACCTTGTCGGCGGCGGCCTCGAGCTCCTCGGCCGGGTGTACCGAACTGATGAGCCCGGCGGCGTAGGCCTCGTTGGCGGGCAGCCGTTCGGCCAGCAGCGCCATCTTCATCGCCCGGGCCCGACCTATCGAGGCCGCCACCAGAGCGGAGGCGCCGCCGTCGGGCATCAGGCCGATCCTGGTGAAGGCGAGCAGGAAGAACGCCTTCTCCGATGCGAGGACCAGATCGCAGGCCAGCGCCAGGGACACCCCGACGCCGGCGGTGGGGCCCTGCACCACGGCGACCACCGGGCGCGGCAGGTTGACGATCGCTTTGGTGGCGCGGTTGGCCTGCAGCAGTGTCTCGACGGGTTCGTGTCCGTCGCCGGTTTCTTCGGCGCCGATGCCGGCGCCGGAGCTGAAGCCGCGACCGTTGCCGGCGAGCCGGACCACCCGGACCCGGGGGTCGGTGGCGGCGCGCTCGAAGGCATCGGCCAGGCCGTCGAGCACCTTGGGCGTCAGCGAGTTCAGACTGTCGGGCCGGTCGATGGTGACCGACAGGACTCCGTCGTCGAGTTTGACGATGAGGCCGTCCACTGGCGCGAGCGCGTCCAACCCCGATTCAGCGATCGTCATGCCACACACGATAGAGAAGTGCGCCCGGCGTTCGGCAACCCACCCGTTGGTTGGTTCCGGGCGGTTGAGAAGATGCACCCAATTGCAGACCAACGGAGGTGCGGACCATGGCGGGACCATTGCAGGGATTGCGTGTCATCGAGTTGGCGGGAATCGGGCCCGGCCCGCACGCGGCGATGATCCTCGGTGATCTGGGCGCCGATGTGGTTCGGATCGAAAGACCGGCGAAGTTCGCACCCACCGAACCGTCGCGGGACAACCTGCTGCGCAGCCGCCGGTCCGTGACCGCCGACCTCAAGGCACCCGAGGGCCGCGATCTGGTGCTGCAGTTGGTCGCCAAGGCCGACGTGCTGATCGAGGGGTTCCGGCCTGGCGTCACCGAGCGGCTCGGCCTGGGCCCGGAGGACTGCGCCAAGGTCAACGAGCGGCTGGTGTATGCGCGGATGACGGGCTGGGGTCAGACCGGTCCGCGTGCCCTGCAGGCGGGCCACGACATCAACTACATCTCACTGAACGGGTTGTTGCACGCGGTCGGGCGCAAGGGTGAGAAGCCCGTACCGCCGCTGAACATCGCTGGCGACTTCGGCGGTGGCTCGATGTTCCTGCTGGTCGGCATCCTCGCGGCGCTCTACGAGCGCCAGACGTCCGGCAAGGGCCAGGTGGTCGACGCCGCCATGGTCGACGGCTCGAGCGTGCTGGTCCAGATGATGTGGGCGTTCCGGTCGACCGGGCTGTGGTCCGACGAACGTGGCGTCAACATGCTCGACACCGGCGCGCCGTACTACGACACCTATGAGACCGCCGACGGCAAGTACATCTCCGTCGGTGCCATCGAGCCGCAGTTCTACGCCGAACTCATCGAGAAGCTCGGCCTTTCCGACGCGGATCTGCCGGACCAGAACGATATGGCCCGCTGGCCGGAGCTGCGCACCGCGCTCACCGAGACCATCGCCAAGCATGACCGCGACCACTGGGCGGCGGTGTTCGCCGGTTCGGACGCCTGTGTGGCGCCGGTGCTCGCGTTCAACGAAGTGCTCGACGAGCCGCACAACACCGAACGCGACATCTTCTACGACGACGGCACCGGGCTGCAGCCGCGGCCGGCGCCGCGGTTCTCCCGCACCCAGCCCGCCACCCCGACCGCCCCGCGGATCCCGGGCGAGGACACCGAGGCCGTGCTGAGCGACTGGACCTGAGCCTGTTACTCTCCCAACCAATTGGTTGGTAGGTCGAACGGGAAGGGAACTCGCACGTGGAGATCAAGGACGCGGTGGCCGTCGTGACCGGGGGAGCGTCGGGCCTGGGCCTGGCGACCACCAAGCGACTGCTCGATCGGGGCGCCTCTGTGGTGGTCATCGACCTCAAGGGCGAGGACGCGGTCAAGGCACTCGGCAGCAGGGCGAAGTTCGTGCAGACCAACGTCGTCGACCCCGAGCAGGTGAGCGCCGCGCTGGATGCCGCCGAGGAGATGGGTCCGCTGCGCATCGACGTGAACTGCGCCGGCATCGGCAACGCCATCAAGACGCTGACCAAGGACGGCCCGTTCCCACTGGACGGCTTCCGCAAGGTGGTCGAGGTCAACCTGATCGGCACGTTCAACGTGATCCGACTGGCGGCCGAGCGCATCGCGAAGAACGAACCGATTGGCGGCGAGCGTGGCGTCATCATCAACACCGCGTCGGTGGCCGCGTTCGAGGGACAGATCGGGCAGGCCGCCTACTCGGCCTCCAAGGGCGGCGTGGTGGGCATGACCCTGCCGATCGCGCGTGATCTCTCTCGCGATCTGATCCGGGTGTGCACCATCGCGCCGGGTCTGTTCAAGACCCCGCTGCTCGGCTCGCTGCCCGAAGAGGCGCAGGTCTCCCTCGGCAAGCAGGTGCCGCATCCGGCCCGTCTCGGCGACCCCGACGAGTACGGCGCACTGGCGGTGCATATCGTGGAAAACCCGATGCTCAACGGCGAAACGATCCGCCTGGACGGTGCGATCCGGATGGCCCCCCGGTAACCAGGAGAGAAATGACCATCAAGACCAAGTTCACCGAGACATTCGGTATCGAGCATCCGATCGCCCAGGGCGGCATGCAGTGGGTCGGCCGGGCCGAACTCGTTGCGGCCGTGGCGAACGCGGGCGCGCTGGGTTTCATCACGGCGCTGACCCAGCCGACTCCGGCGGATCTGGCCAACGAGATCGCCAGGACCCGTGACCTCACCGACAAACCGTTCGGGGTCAACCTGACCATCCTGCCGGCCATCAACCCGCCGCCCTACGACGAGTACCGCCAGGTGATCGTCGATGCCGGCATCAAGATCGTCGAGACCGCGGGCTCCAACCCGGCGCCGCACCTGCCGATGTTCCACGACAACGGGATCAAGGTGCTGCACAAGTGCACCTCGGTGCGGCACGCCGTCAAGGCGCAGAGCCTCGGGGTCGACGGCATCAGCATCGACGGCTTCGAATGCGCCGGGCATCCCGGTGAGGACGACGTCCCGGGCCTGGTGCTGATCCCGGCGGCCGCCGACAAGATCGAGATCCCGATGATCGCCTCCGGCGGGTTCGCCGACGCCCGCGGCCTGGTCGCCGCTCTGGCGCTGGGCGCCGACGGCATCAACATGGGCTCGCGGTTCATGTGCACCGTGGAGTCCTGCATCCACCAGAACGTCAAGGAAGCCATCGTCGCCGGCGATGAGCGCGGCACCGAGCTGATTTTCCGCTCGCTGCACAACACCGCTCGGGTCGCGAGCAACGAGGTGTCCCGTGAGGTTGTGCAGATTTTGAAGGGCGGCGGCCAGTTCGAGGACGTCAAGGATCTGGTGGCCGGTGTGCGTGGCCGCCGAGTGTTCGACGACGGTGACGTCGATGCCGGCATCTGGACCGTGGGCACGGCGATGGGCCTGATCAACGACATCCCGACCGTCGGCGATTTGGTCTCGCGCATCGTGTCCAAGGCCGAGGAGCTGATCACCGGGCGTCTGTCCGGGATGGTCGCGGCGGCCAGCCTGGCCTGAGCCACCTGTAGCCGATAGCACAAGAGGCCCGCCGAAAGGCGGGCCTCTTGTCGTCGTCGATCAGATGGCGCGGTTCTGCGCGATCTGTGTTGTCCACGCGCCGCGGGGCGCGGGGCGGGTCAGCTGGCGATCAGATGGAGATTGTCGTCGAGCTGCTCGGAGGTGTCGCCCTCGACGAGGAAGTCGCCGTGGTACAGGGCGTCGAAATCAATCTTGATGACATCAGCGTTGGTGTCGTCGATCCACATGACTCTGAGCGTAAGTACGGTGATTAAGAGATCCTTGAGCCAAGTGTCGGAAATTGGTGGCAATTCTTACTTGGCGGTAGGGACCTTGGTCACAGTGCGACATGCCGATCGTGCCCCGCCGTGGCAGCCTTCCACGTCAGCGCGATGTACTGACGAGTAGCTGTACCCGTATAACGGCGCATCGAAACCATCTCGAGATCGGTCGCCAGCTAACTTTTTGGAGCCGTCAGGTGAAGCGGATTTGTCCCGTTGAGCACCACCCATGTCAAAACGGCCGCGGAAATGGCAACGACGAGGAGTGTGACGGATACCACACGTGGCCATGTTGCCCGTCCCCATAGCTGATGGTCGAGCGAATACGCGCCCGCGCCGGCCAGCAGCACTGCGGTTCCGGCGAACGCGAGAGCGAACGGAACATTGAACGGATCCGACCAGAACGCCGCGCCGGACACATTCACCAGCCAGGCGTCGATCATGGCGGCGACCACTGCCGTGGCCGCCAGCGGGGTCAGCAGGCCCAGCAACAGAAAGGCGCCGCCGACCGTCTCGGCGACCGACACCATCAGGGCAGCCGCCGTCGGTGAACTCCAGCCGCCGGCCTGCATGTAGTCGATGACGGTCCGCAGATCGAGGAATTTCACCAGTCCGGCCTGCAGTGCGGGCGCCCCGACGCCGATGCGCAGCACGAGCAGCCCGAGATCGCGGGCCGAGGTGTTCAGATCGGGTTGGTCGTCGGTCATGAACCCGACCCTAGGCGGCGACGTGATAAAAGTGTTGACGTCGGTAAGTTATCGCTGTTAAGCCATAGGCGGCCCCGTTCGGGCCGGCACTCGAGATCCTGGGGAGGCGGCCGGTGCTGCACAGAATTGCGCTGATGGCCATCGCGGCGCCCAAGTGGATCATCGCGGTGGCGCTGCTGACCACGGTCGGTGCTGCCCTGTTCGGCATCCCGGTCGCCACGAGCCTGTCGGCCGGCGGCTTCCAGGATCCGACATCGGAGTCCACCCGCGCCAGTCAGGTGCTCAGCGACAAGTTCCATCAGGGCGATATGCAGCTGGTGTTCACCGTCACCGCACCCGGCGGCGCCCAATCCCCGGAGGCGCGGGCCACCGGCCAGGCTATCGTCGACCAAGCCGCGAATTTCCCCAACGTCGCCCATGTGACGTCGCTGTGGACCGTGCCGCCCACCGCCACCTCCGGATTGATCAGCAAGGACGGCGCCACCGGCCTGGTCATCATCGGTGTCACCGGTGGTGAGAACAACGCCCAGCGCCATGCTCAGGACCTCGCCGACGTGGTCACCGACTCGGTCCTGCCGGCCCATCCCGGTGCCACCGTGCATGCCGGCGGATCGGCCATGGTGTATTCCCAGATCAACAGCCAGAACCAGCACGACCTGCTGCTGATGGAATCCATCGCGCTGCCGCTGAGCTTCCTGGTGCTGGTGTGGGTGTTCGGCGGCCTGCTGGCCGCGGCGCTGCCGCTGGCGGTCGGCGGACTGGCCATTGTCGGCACCATGTCGGTGCTGCGGCTCATCACCTTCGGCACCGACGTCTCGATCTTCGCGCTCAACCTCAGCACCGCAATGGGACTGGCGCTGGCCATCGACTACACCCTGCTGATCATCAGCCGCTACCGCGACGAACTCGCCGACGGCGCAGACCGCGATCAGGCCGTGGTCAGGACCATCGCCACGGCCGGGCGCACGGTGCTGTTCTCCGCGGTGACGGTGGCGCTGTCGATGGTCGCGATGGTGTTGTTCCCGATGTACTTCCTGCGGTCGTTCGCCTACGCCGGCGTCGCGACCGTCGCCTTCGCCGCCGTGGCGGCCATCGTGGTGACCCCGGCCGCCATCGTCCTGCTGGGTCCGCGACTGGACTCACTCGACGTCCGCCGGCTGATCCGCCGCATTCTCGGCCGTCCGGAGCCGACGCCGAAGGCCGTGTCGGAGTTGTTCTGGTACCGCTCCACGAAGTTCGTGATGTCGCGGGCAATCCCGATCGGCGTGGCCGGGGTAGCGCTGCTGTTGTTCCTCGGGCTGCCGTTCCTCGGCGTCAAATGGGGTTATCCGGACGAGCGGGTGCTGCCCAAGTCGGCGTCGGCACATCAGGTGGGCGACCAGCTGCGGTCGAACTTCGCCGACAATTCCGAGACCGCGGTCACCGTGGTGGTGCCCGACGCCGACGGGCTGACCCCTGCCGACTTCGACCGCTACGCCACCGAGTTGTCGACAGCTCCCGATGTGCCCGTGGTGACGGCCCCGACGGGAACCTTCGTCGGGGGCCGCAAGGTCGGTCCTGCCCCGGCGTCGGCCGGAATCGTCGACGGCAGCGCCTATCTGACGATCGGGAGCAACGCTCCACTGTTCTCCCAGGCGTCCGATACCCAGTTGGACAGGCTGCGTTCCGTCCCCGGGCCCGGTGGCCGGGATGTCGACTTCACCGGTGTGGCACAGGTGAACCGGGACAGCGTGCAGGCCATCACCTCGCGGCTGCCAACGGTGCTCTTGGTGATCGCGGTGATCACCTTCGCCCTGCTGTTCCTGCTCACCGGTAGCGTGGTGCTGCCGCTGAAAGCCATTGTGCTCAACGTGCTCTCGCTGACGGCGGCGTTCGGCGCGCTGGTCTGGATATTCCAGGACGGCCATCTCGGGGCCTTCGGGACAACGCCGACCGGCACGTTGGTGGCGAACATGCCGGTGCTGTTGTTCTGCATCACATTCGGACTGTCGATGGACTACGAGGTGTTCCTGATCTCGCGGATCCGCGAGTTCTGGTTGCAGAGCGGGCAGCGCACCGAGGACAACGACGAGAGCGTGGCGCTTGGCCTGGCTCGCACCGGCCGCGTCATCACCGCCGCCGCGCTGGTCATGTCGATCTCGTTCGCGGCGCTGATCGCGGCCAAGGTGTCGTTCATGCGGATGTTCGGCACCGGACTGGCGCTGGCGATCCTCGTCGACGCGACGCTGGTGCGGATGATGATGGTGCCGGCGTTCATGCACGTCCTGGGGCGCTGGAACTGGTGGGCGCCCAAGCCGCTGGTCCGCCTGCACCAGCGGTTCGGCATCAGCGAGTCGGGCGACCGGCCGGACCCGGATTCCGCGGCCGTGCCGGCGGCGGATCCGAGGTAGCCGCGATGCCCGATTCCGCCCAGCGTCGGCAGCGGTCACCACGGGGGTCCGGCGATCAGCTGCGTGACGAAATACTTTCTGCAGCAACAGATTTAATGTTAGATACCGGTGATTCCAAGGCTGTCTCGATTCGTGCCGTGGCGCACCGGGTGGGTGTCACTCCGCCGTCGATCTACCTGCATTTCGCCGACAAGGAGGCGCTGCTCGACGCGGTGTGCGCGCGCTACTACGAGCAGCTGGACGAACACCTGCAGCAGGCCGGGTTGGGGCAACCGACCACCCTGGACGTGTTCCTTGCACAGGGGCTGGCCTACGTCAGGTTCGCCACCCAGACTCCGGAGATGTATCGCATCGCGACCATGATCGAGGGCAACTCGGAATGCGACGTCGACGCCGTGCTGGCGTCCTCGGCCTTCGTCCACATGCGGGGCTCGGTCCGGGAACTGATGGACCAGGGTATCTTCGGCCAGGGCGATCCGACCGCGATCGCGCTGGATCTGTGGACAGCCGTCCATGGGGTGGCCGCGATGTTGATTGCCAAGCCGTACCTGCCGTTCGGTGATCGCGAGGCGTTCGCGGCGCGGGTGCTCAAGGCGGCATGCACCGGGCAGATCGTCGCCGGCTGTGTCGGCGCCGACGCCAGCCCGGAAGAGATGCTGGATTGGCTGTTCCAAACGAGGAAGGTGTCGTCGTGAGTGGTCCAATGATTTCGGACGGGGTGTCCAATCCGTTCTTCGCGCGGGTCTGGGCGTTGATGTCCGCGCACGAGACGGAGGCGTTGACGCGGCTGCGACGGGACAACCTCGACGGGTTGAGCGGACGGGTGCTCGAAGTTGGTGCCGGGACCGGCACCAACTTCGCCCTCTATCCGCCCACCGTTGCCGAGGTGCTGGCCGTCGAACCGGAGCCGCTGCTGGCGGGGCATGCCAGGACGGCGGCCGCCGCGGCGCCCGTGCCGGTGCGCGTGACCGAGCAGACGGTCGAATCCCTCGCCGAAGCCGAGCCATTCGACGCGGTTGTCTGCTCATTGGTGCTGTGCACGGTCGATGATGCCGAATATGTTGTGCGCCAGTTGTTTTCGGTACTGAAGCCTGGCGGCGAGCTGCGCTACATGGAGCACGTCGCCAGTGCCGGCTGGCGAGGCGGGGTGCAAGCGGCCGCCGACGCGACGCTGTGGCCGCGGCTGTTCGGCGGGTGCCACACCCATCGCGACACCGAGGCCACGCTCCGCGGAGCCGGTTTTGAGCTGCAGGCCGCGCGCCATCAGTGGACGATGCCGCGATGGCTGCCGCTGCCGGTCGCCGAGTTCGCGCTGGGCCGGGCGGTCAAGCCGGCCCGGGCGGGCTGATTCAGTCCAGCAGTTCCGCGAGCCGCTGCAGCAGCACCGGCAGGGCCGTGCTGGCACTCTCGCGCACCGTCGCGGTCACCGACGGCGACAGCGGCGTCGGTTCGGGGTTGACCTCCACCACCACGATGCCCCGGGCCAACGCCAACTCCGGCAGGCCGGCGGCCGGGTACACGATGGCCGACGTGCCGACCACCACCAGCAGGTCGGTGTCCCGCACCGCGTCGACCGCCGCGTTCCACGGGGCGTCAGGAAGGGGCTCGCCGAACCACACGATGTCGGGCCTAATCAGCCCGCCGCACGCGCACTGCGGGGGCTCGACCTCGAGGGTGGGTTCGGGCATGTCCGGCAACGGCCCGGTGTACGGCAGCCCGCACCGGTCGCACCGGAATTCGAACAGGCTGCCGTGCAGGTGGTGCACTGCGGTGCTGCCCGCGCGCTCGTGCAGGTTGTCCACATTCTGGGTGATCACCGAGACCTGGTCGATGTCGCCGTGCCGTTCCCAGGCCGCCAGGGCACGGTGACCGTCGTTCGGTTCGACCCGCTGCACCAGGTGGTGCCGCCACAGGTACCAGCCCCACACCCGTTCTGGATGGCTCCGCCAGCCCTCGGTGCTGGACAGCTCGTATGGGTCGAAGCGGGCCCATAACCCGTTCTTGTCGTCGCGGAAGGTGGGCACTCCGCTCTCCGCGGAGATTCCCGCACCACTGAGTACCGCAATCCGCACCTCACCAAAATAGCGGGCGTGCTGAATAATCGGATCCATGGATGTGGGGGAGTTCGTCGTGGTGGATCCTGGTGCGGCCAGGCCGTTGTTCGACCAGCTGCGTGGGCAGCTCATCAACGCGATCAGGGACGGCCGGCTGCCGGCCGGTGCCCGGTTGCCCACGGTGCGCGAGCTGGCCGCCCAGCTGGGTCTGGCGGTCAACACGGTCGCTCGCGCCTACCGTGAGCTCGAGGCGGCCGGGATCGTCGAAACCCGAGGCCGCTTCGGCACTTTCGTGGCACGTGCGGATCCCGCCGACGGCGCGATGGCCGCGGCGGCCAGCGCCTACGTGACGGCGGCCCGTTCGCTGGGCCTGGACAAGGCCGCGGCGCTGCGTTACGTCGAGGCGGCCTTCGGCTGACGCGGCCCTATCCGCGCCACCGGACCACCTCGAGCGCGACGGCGACCGGGACGGTCGAGGTGGCCAGCGGGCGGGGCAGCAGTTCGTCGGCGCGGGCCAGCCGGCGCAGCAGGGTGTTGCGGTGGGTGTAGAGCCGCGCCGCGGCGCGTGAGGCGTTGCACTGCTCGGCGACGAACACCCGGACGGTTTCCTGCAATTCGCGGTCGGCCGATTCGAGTTGACCCAGGGTCTGCCGGACGAAATCGCCGGCCCGGTCGGGTTCGGTGGTCAGCAGCGCGACGAACTGGATGTCGGTGAACCGGGCGACCGGCTGCGGGGAGCGCAGTCGCGCCATCATCTGCTGGGTGGTCAGCGCGTCCAGATGGCTGCGGCGGAACCCGTCGACGCCTTCGGCCGTGGGCCCTATCGCGATGTGTATGTCCCCGGGCGCGCTCAGCGAATCCTGCAGTGCCGCAACATCGATCCCGCCATGGCCCGGTATCCACACCCACCGGGTGGCGGCACTGGCCAGCACGCTGAGCGGGCGCGCGCCGGCCGCTCGGCCGAGCTGGGTGACCAGGGTGTCCAGCCGGGCCAGATCGCCGGCCGGATCATCGCTCCACACGACCACCGCGGTGTGCTCGCCGGTCAACGCGTAGCCCAGCCGGGCCTCGGCCCGGCGCAGGGGGATCGGTGCGCCGTCGAGGAGCAGCGCGACGGTCTCGCGCCGTTCGGCGTGGGTGCCGCGGGTCAGCTCGTCGCGCTCGGTCTCGATCTGCCCCGCGATGAAGGCCAGTGTGGCATCGACGAATTCGCTGATGGACCGCGAGCAGACATCGAGCAGCTGATGCAGTTCGCCCGGATCGGAGGTCAGTTCGAAGGCGATGTCCATCAGCCGCCGCCAGGCCGCGCCCTCGCCCACCCGGTAGGCGTCCAGGGTGTAGGCGCTCAGGCCGCGGCGCACCATGTCGCGGGCGATGTTCATCGGTTCGGGTCCGGTGTTGGGTGGCACCGGTGCGCCCGGGTCGCGCAGGTTGGCGGTGCCCCAGAACAGGAAGTTGGCGTGCGTGCTCGCGTTGATCGCCGACGCCAGTTCGGGGTCGGCCGCGATCGCCGGATTGGCGGCCAGCACCACGGTGTCGAGCTCGGCCAGCCACTCCGGGCGCGGGTTGACGACGCGCTGGGCGCACTGCCGGATGAGGTCCTGCACCGCAGGTGAGGGCCGCTGCCATGGCATGCCGCCAGCATAGGGGCGTGGTGCATTTTGCACTGTCAGATCCGATGCCTGGGTGATTTTGCCCTATTGTCCGGCGGGACTGGGCGGCACTCTGGTGGCTATCGAACCAACTAGCCCGATGGAGTCAGCTATGGAGCGCACTGCCAATCACGTCGAGAACGTCGACGTCCTCGTCGTCGGAGCCGGCATCTCCGGGCTCGGCGTGGCGTACTACCTGCAGCGCGAGCACCCCGAGCGGTCCTACACGATCCTCGAGGCGCGGGACTCCCTGGGCGGAACCTGGGATCTGTTCCGCTACCCGGGGATCCGGTCGGACTCCGATCTGCACACCTTTGGCTACGAATTCAAGCCGTGGCGCGACGAGGATGCGATCGCCTCCGGCGACAAGATCATGGCCTACCTGCACGAGACCGCGGCCGAGAACCACATCGACGCCAAGATCCGATACCGGCACAAGGTGCTCGGTGCGGCCTGGTCCAGTGCCGAGGCGCGCTGGACCGTCGACGTCGAGAACCTCGAGACCCAGGAACTGATCCAGTTCAGCGCCAACTGGATCTTCATGGCGGGCGGCTACTACCGCTACGACCAGGGCTACACCCCCGAGTTCCCGGGCAGTGAGCGATTCTCGGGCCAGATCATCCACCCGCAGCACTGGCCGGAGGACCTGGACTACACGGGCAAGAAGGTCGTCGTGATCGGCAGCGGTGCCACCGCGATCACCCTGATCCCCGCGATGGCCGACCACGCCGGCCACGTGACCATGCTCCAGCGGTCCCCGACCTATGTGATGCCGTTGCCGGCCAAGGACGGATTCGCCAACACCGCCCAGAAGGTGCTAGGCCCGAAGCGGGGCTATGCGCTGTCCCGGCGCAAGAACATCCTGCGGCAGCGCGCCGTATACGAGTTCTGCCAGCGCTTCCCGGAGGCGGCCCGCAAGGTGATCCGCCACCTGAACGCCAGCCGGCTGCCCGACGGCTATCCCGTCGACGAACACTTCAACCCGACCTACGGCCCGTGGGATCAGCGGCTGTGCGTGGTGCCCGACGGCGACATGTTCGACGCGATCAGCCGCGGCAAGGCCGATGTGGTGACCGACCGCATCAAGACGTTCACCGAGACCGGCATCGAGCTGGAGTCCGGTCGGCTTCTGGACGCCGACATCATCGTCACCGCAACGGGTTTGAACGTCCAGCTGTTCGGCGGCGTGTCGGTGAGTATCGACGGCGAACCGGCCGACCTGTCGAAGGCGTTCGCCTACAAGGGCATGATGCTCTCCGGCGTGCCGAACCTGGCGTTCATCTTCGGCTACACCAACTCGTCGTGGACGCTGAAGGTCGGCCTGATCTGCGAGCACTTCTGCCGGCTGCTGACCCACATGGACGCCCACGGATATGACACCGTCGTGCCGTTCGTCAGTGACCCGGGGATGCCGTCGCGGCCGATGGTCGATCTCTCGGCCGGCTACATCCAGCGGGCCACGAACGTGATGCCGCGCCAGTCCGACGGGCTGACGTGGGGCATGTCGATGAACTACTTCACCGATGTGAAGGCGCTGCGGGAGAGTCCGGTCGTCAACGCGAACCTGCGGTTCGGTACCGCACGCCGGCCCGCCGCCACCAGCACGCCGGTGGCCCTCGACGCCTGACCATCCGGCCCCGGTGAAGTTGCGGCTCAGCCAAATTCGAGCAGCAGCTGCACCGGGGACAGGTCCGCCAACCGCCGACTCCGGTTCACCGCACCGGCCAGGGTGCCCAGCACCACGCCGCGTGGCGTCGTCATCGGGACGTGATGCACGGCCACCACGCCCGGGATCGTATGGACCAGGTTGTCGGCCTCGGCGCGGCTCAGGCTGAACGGCATGGGCGGGACACGGTAGCGCCGCGACGTCCGATGACCGCGGCCGGTCAGTCTCGCGGCCCACGCGGGCGGTAGGTCGAACATCATCTGTCCGCTCGGAAAGCGCTTGGCGCACTCCGCGATCAGACCCAGTGATTCTCCCGGCTGCAGATACATCAACAGGCCCTCGGCGGTGATGAAGACGCCCTTGCTGCTGTCGACGCGATCCATCCAGCTGTGGTCCAGGGCGGACTGGCCCAGCATCTGGATGCGGTCGGATGCGGGCAACAGCTCCTTTCGCAGCTCGATCATCTGCGGCAGATCGACGCTGAGCCAACGGAACCGGTGGTCGGGCAGGCGATCCGACAGCCGCCAGAACGTGGTCTGCAGGCCCTCGGCCAGCGCGACCACGGTGGCCTCCGAATGTTCGGACAGATAGGCCACCGTGCGGTCGTCGAACGCGCGGGCCCGCAACGCCATGTCCTGCCGTTGCGTGTAGCCGAACTTGGCGAAATCGAAGTCGATGGAATCCACTAGCGACACCGCCATCGGGTCGTCCAGGATCCGGTCGGGCCGGCGGGCCTCGCTGGCGCGCACCTTCAGCGTCATCAGGGCGGTCTCCGGGACCCCGTCCAGATCGACCCGGTGTTTGATGGCCGGCGGTCCGAACTCGAGCACGGTCATGCTCGGCCGGTTGTTGCGCAGCCGGCCGATCTGGTTGAACGGCGCTGCGGCGGCGAGCCGGAACACGCCACGGCCGGCGATGTGTGGGACGTCGTGCGCCGCGCGCACGCCGGGGATGGTCCCGGCAAGACCGACGGCGTCGTCGACGCTGATGCCGAACGGCATGGGCGGGGCCTGATAGCGCTTGGAGAGCTTCCAGCCCGCCAGCGTCCGGCGGGACAGCCACGACGGAATGGAATCGAACATCAGCTGCCCGCCGGGGAAGCGCGCGGCGCAGTCGGCGATCAGCGCCCGGACGTCGACGGGGTCGAGGTACATGAACAGGCCCTCGGCGGTGATGAACACCCCGTCGGATGCGTCGATCCGGTCCATCCAGCTGCGGTCCAGGGCGGACTGCGCGATGCCGACGATCCGGTCGTCGTGCGGCAGCAGTTGCTCACGCAACGCCATGACCGGGGGCAGGTCGATCGAGTACCAGGTGGCCTGGTCCAGCACGCCCATCGCATCGAGGCGCCAGAAGCTGGTCTGCAGGCCCTCGGCCAGGGCGACCACCGATGCCTTCGGGTGGGCCCGCAGGTAGTCGGCGGTCACCGCGTCGAACGCCGCGGCGCGCAACGCGTGCGATTGGTTCGGCCTGCCGAACTTCAGGTAGTCGTAGCGCACGTCGCCGAAGAGCCGCACGGCGAGTGGATCTTCGATCGCGCCGCCGGGCCGTTTGGCCTCGGTGGCCCGATTGTGCAGGGTCCACAAGGTGGTTGCCGATACGCCGTCCAGGGTGTTGCCGTCGATCACCGTCACCGGACCCAGGGTAGCGACGGCGATCGGTGAGTAGTCTCGTGAGATGACCCGCCAGGTGTTCGACGACAAGTTGTTGGCCGTCATCAAGGACAATTCGCTGGGGGTGTTGGCGACCATCAAGCGCGATGGCCGGCCGCAGCTGTCGAACGTGTCCTACTTCTTCGATCCGCGGGCCGTGGCGATCCAGGTGTCCATCACCGAGCCGCGGGCCAAGACCCGCAATCTGCGCCGGGATCACCGGGCGTCCATCCTGGTCAGTTCCGACGACGGCTGGTCGTATGCGGTCGCGGAGGGCAACGGGATCCTGACCCCGCCGGCGGCGCAGCCGAACGACGACACCGTCGAGGCGCTGATCACCCTGTACCGCAACATCGCCGGCGAGCATCCCGACTGGGACGACTACCGGCAGGCGATGGTCACCGACCGGCGGGTGGTGCTGACCCTGCCCGTCGCGCACCTGTACGGCATGCCCCCCGGCAAGCGCTGACCCTTGATTCTCCGCAGATTCTCCGCGAGTGTGCGCGTCGGTCCGCCGACACGCCCGTTGATCCCGGACTTCTGCGCACCCTCGCGGTCGATGCCGGGGCGATAGGCTGCGGTCATGGCCAAGGATGACGCTCCGGAGGACGACAACCGGAAGAAGTTCCGCGAGGCACTGGAACGCAAGAACGCCAAGGCCGCCGGCGGCACATCGCACGCCGACGGCGGCGCCAAGCGGCCCAAGGCACACGGTCCCGTTGAGGGCCGGCGGGAGTTTCGCCGCAAGAGTGGCTGAGCCGGCCCGCGGGCCGAAGGCCGAACGCACCCGCAAGCGCATCCTGGACGCTGCCGCCCGGGTGCTCAGTGTGAATGGGTATGCGGGATTTCGGCTCGCCGATGTGGCGGCGGCCGCGCAGTTGCAGCCGCCGACCATCTACTACCACTACCCGTCGCGCGAGGACCTCATCGAAGAGGTCATGTGGGCCGGGATCGCCGCCATGCGTGAACATGTCGTCGCCGAACTCGATGCGGCCGATCCGGACACCTCGCCGCTGGATCTGTTGATGCTCGCTGTCGAGGCGCATCTGCGACACGCGCTGGAGATCTCCGACTACACCACCGCGTCGGTCCGCAATGCTGGTCAGGTCAGCCCGAGCATCCGCAAGCGTCAGCTCAAGGAAGAGGTTCGCTACGGCGCGGTGTGGCGGCGGCTGATCGAGCGGATGCAGCGGGCCGGTCAGTTCCGGTCCGATCTCGATCCGTATGTTGCGCAGATGCTGGTATTCGGCGCGCTGAACTGGACACCGGAATGGTGGAAGCCCCGGCGGGTACCGCTGGATGTCGTTGTCGCCAACGCGCAGTCGGTGATTCGGCACGGGCTGGCCGACCTGGCCGGCACGTGACGGGGCCGGCTGGGTCCCGAGGATCCGGACCATGCATGCACCGGCGGCGATGATCCATGGTCCCCAACTGAAGGTGGCCAGATACCAGGCCCCAATACCGTCCCCGGCGGACAGGAACGCGCACGCGCTGAAGAAGCGCTGCCCCCATCCAGCCGATCAGGACGGTGACGATGCCCACCGGGCCCGTCCATGTCAGCAGCAGCAGATTGCGGTCGGCGGTCCTCATCGGTGTGCCAGCGGGAATGCGTTCACGATCTCGCCGACCACCAGGGCAGCCGTCTCGGCGCACGCGGTGGTGCCGCCGTTGGCGTACTGCTTGACGGCGTCGCCGACGTTCCACGGTGGTGTCCCGATCGCCTGCCGCCAGCGCCGCATAGAGCCGGCCCGCGGTATGCCTGCGAGCGTCCGTCACACAATCGAAGAAAGATTAGAAAATACGGGTAAGTCAACTAGCCTGTTCAAGACATTGCTGCCCATTATTTTCTAAATTCGAATTGACAGTGAATGGTCGGCCGTAAGGTTCTTGGGTGGACTTCGATCTGGCGCTGCCGTCGGGCCGGGTCCGGGCCCGCCGCTGGGGTCCGGCCGACGCGCCCCTGTTGCTGTGTGTGCCGGGGCTGTCGGCCAACGTCACCGCATTCAGCGGACTGGCCGAGCACCTCGCCAGCGACGACCGCCAGCTGGTGGCGTTCGACCTGCGCGGGTGCGGGCACAGTGCCGTGACGCCGCCGGGGACCTATGGCCTGGCCGGTCACGCCGACGATGTTCTCGCGGTCGCCGATGCCCTGGGCGCAACCGAATTCGACGCCGCGGGCTGGTCGATGGGTGCGCTCATCCTGATGGACGTGGCGCGCCGGCACCCCGGGCGGCTGCGCAGCGTCAGCCTGATCGAGCACGCGGGCCCGACGCAGTCCCAGGCTCTGGCGGCGGTGCGGGACTGGCTGAACCGGCTCGACCTGGCGGTCGATGAGCCGGGACAATACGTGCGCCGGTTCGGTGACACCGGGCTGCCGGATGAGTTCTACGAATACGAACTCGGCCGCGGTGCCGACGGTCGCTACCGGCCGCTGACCTCCCACGCGGCCGCCCTCGAAGATCTCGACCAGCCGTGGCCACGCGACTGGAGCGCGCACTGGCAGGCGCTCACCATGCCGACGGTGCTGGTGCGGGGGCTCCAACCGATCAACGACGGGCTGATTGTTCCCGCCCGCGCGGTGACCGCACTACGTGAGGTCAACACGTCGATCGCGGTGGTGGATGCGCCGGACAGCGATCACTTTTCGGTCCTGGCGGACCCGGTGACCGTCGAAGCGGTCAGCGCGGTGCTCGAACCGTGATACGGGCCGGGATCGGCTCCGCCGCGACCGTCGTGAACGGCGTGGCGAGCGGGAAATCGTTGTGCTGCGAACGGACCTCGACGTTCCTGATGATGGTGGCCAATGCCAGGGTCGCCTCCAACATGGCGAAGTGGTCGCCGATGCAGGATCTCGGTCCGGCGCCGAATGGCAGGTATTCCCAGCGGTCGCGGCCCTTGGAGTTCTCGGCACTGAACCGGTCGGGATCGAACTCCAGCGGGTCGTCCCACAGCCGCGGATCCCGTTGCACCGCTGCGATGGCGAACGCCACCAAGGTGCCGGCTTCGACGCGAAAGCCGCCGACCGCGAGATCCCGGGTGGCGATCCGAATGCCGGTGGCACCGGGCGGGCACAGGCGAAGGGCTTCGTGCAGCACCTGAACGGTATAGCCCAACTGCGGCACGTCGTCGGGGGTCAGCTCACGGTCCCCGAGCGCGGCAACTTCAGCGGCCACCCGGTCCTGCAATTCGGGGTGACGTCCAAGTTGCCACAGTGAATAGCACAGCGTGGTCGCCGTGGTGTCATGACCCGCGATCAGGAAGATGATCAGTTCGTCACGAATATCACTGTCGGACAATGGTTTTCCTGTTACTGGATCGGTGGCTGCCATCAGGGCGCGGACCAGTGGGGCATCGTGTGTCGGATCCTGCCGGCACGTCTGCAGAATGTCGCCCGTGAGCCGGCGCAGGGTGCGGCTGGCCGACCGCGCACGGCGGCGGGCGGGGACGGGAAGCCAGCGGGGGGCGCGGACGGGCCGCAGTGAGCGGTCAGCGATGTACTTCAGCGCGGTCTGCATCGGCGCCGCCAGTGCGTCGGTGCGTTCGTCGAGGTCCATCCCGAGCACGGAACGACCGAGCGCACGTAGCGTCAGTCGGCGGCATTCCGTGTCCAGGTCGATGTCTGCTCCGTCCTGCCAGTTCGCGATGACCATCTCTGCCGCCTGGGACATGTGGCCGCTGAACTGACGGACGTGCTTCTTGGTGAAGACGGGTTGCAGCGCGCGCCGACGGGGGAGCCACGCGTCGTGGGTGACATCGAAGACGTTGTTCCCGAGGAGATGGCGCATTTCCTCGTGCACCGTGGTCTTCTCGAACGCGCCGTCCTGCCGGCCCAGAATGTCGCGGATGCCCTGCGGCGAGGATGTCAACACCATGGCGGGCACCAGCCATCCGGGTGCGGGCATGCGCAGCCGAGTGACCGGACCGCCGGCGTCACTGAGCTGCTGAACGCCGTCGATCAGGGACCGCAGGGCACGCATCTGCTGCCGGAGGGGCAGCGGATTCCACGGGGCTAGCGGCAGCGCGCCGACGTCTGCGGTTGCCATCGTGTCGACCATGAGGTCCCCCCATCCAGACTCAGCGAATGCTGGATCGAGGGTCCCGCCGTGGGCGTTCGGGCGCTTGAGTAGACGACTACTCCATTTTTCGGTCAGCCGCGGTCCCGGCTACTGAGAAGAGCTCGCGCTCGTACGGCGCTCCTCGACCAGCACCGCCACGAAGCACAGGGCCGCCAGCACTGCGACGATGATCGCGAACGTGATGCCGGAGGTCTGTAGTCCCCAGCGCTGGGCGGCCAGGCCCTCGCCGATCACCGGCAGCGAGATCGCGACATAGGCGACGACGAAGTAGGTCGAGCTGACCTCGGCCCGACGGTCCGGCGGGGTCCGCTCGGCCACGGCGGCCAGGCCCCGGCCGAAACTCATGCCTTGCCCGACGCCGGCCACCAGCGCCCCGGTGATCAGCAGCGGCAGCGACGAGAAGTGCAGGGCCGCAGCCAGAATCACCATCCCAACGACCAGGATGGCGCAGCCGACCGCGACGGCCCGGGTCGGCTCCGCGCGGCGGACCACGACCTGGGTGGCGGCGGACGCGGCGAACACCGACGCGACGATGGCGCCCGCGGCCGCGTGGTTGCCGATCCCGATGACCCGGGCGATGAACGACGGGGCCACCGCGGTGAACAGGCCCATCACCGCGAACCCCGCGAACGCGGCGGTGGCGGCGACGACGAACACTGATCGGGTCTGCGGCGGCACCGACAGGCGCTGGAAGCCGATGCGCCCCCGGGGTTGTGCCGTCTCACCCGCCAGCCAGATCGCCACCACCGCCACCATGACCAGCACGATGTGCACCGCGAACGACAGCTGTAGGGGCATCGGCGCGTACTGCACCAGTACGCCGGCCAGCAGCGGGCCCAGCCCCAGACCCCCCATGTTGGCCACCGTCGCCACCGCCGGCGCCCGATCGCGCCAGGCCGGCAGCGCCGATTCGATGACCGCGGCCGTCGCGGTGCCGGTGAAGATGCCTGCCGACAACCCCGACAGCAGCCGGCCCACGAGTAGCTCGGGCACTGACTGCGCGATCAGGAACACCACCGCACTGGCGATCGCGGCCGCCGCGCCGGCCAGCAGCATCGGCCGACGCCCCACGGCGTCGCTCCAGCGGCCGAACACCAGCAGCGCGAACAGCACGCCGATCGCATAGGTGGCGAAGATGACGGTGGTGGTCAGGACCGCGAAATGCATCCGGTCGGCGTACAGCGAGTACATCGGCGTCGGCAGCGTGGTGCCGAGCATGATCGCGGTGAACGAGTAGGCCAGCAGGGCCGTCCGGTAGCGGGTCACGGTGCCTCAACGCTACCCAGGCGTCATTTCCTTCCGCGAGCAGACGCAAAGGTCCCGTTCCCGAGGCGGAAAAGAGGACCTTTGCGTCTGCTCGCGAATTCAGTGCGCGACGGCCTTCTCGGCGCCGACACCGGTGAGCGAGCGCACCTCCATCTCGGCGTTGCGCGCCGGGTCGCCGCGGTCCGGCGAGCTCAGCGTGCCCACGATGCCGAGCAGGAACGCCAGCGGGATCGACACGATGCCCGGGTTGGCCAGCGGGAAGTACGCGAAGTCCATGCTCGGGATCATCGCCGTCTTCGCGCCCGACACCGCCGGCGAGAACACGATCAGCGCGATCGTCGTGAGAAGTCCGCCGTACATGCTCCACAGGGCGCCGCGGGTGTTGAACCGCTTCCAGTACAACGAATAGATGATGGTCGGGAGGTTGGCCGCGGCTGCGACCGCGAACGCCAGTGCCACCAGGAAGGCGATGTTCTGTCCGTTGGCCAGGATGCCCAGGCCGATCCCGAGAATGCCGAGCACCACTGCGGTGATCCGGGAAACCTTGACCTGCTCGGCCTCGCTGACCGCCCGCTTGCCGTGGTGCACCACCGAGGCGTAGATGTCGTGGGCGAACGACGCCGACGCGGTGATGGTCAGGCCGGCCACCACCGCCAGGATGGTCGCGAACGCCACCGCCGAGATGATGCCCAGCAGCACGACACCGCCGAGTTCGAAGGCCAGCAGCGGGGCCGCGGAGTTCTGCCCGCCCGCGGCCGCCAGGATGCGGTCCGGGCCGACGATGGCGGCCGCGCCGTAGCCGAGCACCAAGGTGAACAGGTAGAAGGCGCCGATCAGGCCGATCGCCCAAACCACCGACCGCCGAGCCTCTTTCGCGGTGGGCACGGTGTAGAAACGCATCAGCACGTGCGGCAGACCCGCGGTGCCCAGCACCAGCGCCAGGGCCAGCGAGATGAAGTTGATCTTCGATGTCAGCGACCCGCCGTACTGTGCGCCCGGCGCCAGGACATCGCGCTTGGCCACGGCCGCGTTCGACGAACCGGAGATGGCCGACTGCGCCGAGCCCAGGATGTCGGAGAAGTTGAGCCCGAACTTGGCCAGCACCATCACCGTCATCAGCGCGGCCCCGGTGATCAACAGCACGGCCTTGATGATCTGCACCCAGGTGGTGCCCTTCATACCGCCGACCAGGACGTAGACGATCATCAGGATGCCGACCACGGCGATCACGATCGACTGGCCACTGTGGCTCTTGACGTCGAGCAACAGTGCCACCAGGCCGCCCGCGCCGGCCATCTGGGCCAGCAGGTAGAACAGTGACACCGTCATGGTGGAGATGGCCGCGGCCAGTCGGACCGGCTTCTGCTTCAGCCGGAAACTCAGGACGTCGGCCATGGTGAATTTGCCTGTGTTGCGCAGTAATTCGGCCACCAGCAACAGTGCCACCAGCCAGGCGACCAGGAAGCCGATGGAGTACAGGAAGCCGTCGTAGCCGTAGACGGCGATGGCCCCGGCGATGCCGAGGAAGCTGGCGGCCGACAGGTAGTCGCCGGCGATGGCGATGCCGTTCTGCGGGCCGGAGAACGCCCGGCCGCCGGTGAAGAACTCATCGGCCGTCGCGTTGCGCTTGCTGGCGCGGATCACAACGAACAGGGTGACGAGGACGAACACGCCGAAGATCGCCATGTTGGCGACGGGATTGCCGATGGTCTCGGCGGCCGAGTACGTGATCACTGCACGTCTCCTTCGAACTGCTCGCGGATGGCGGCCGCCCGCGGGTCCAGCTCGCGGTTGGCGAACCGGACGTACAGACCGGTGATGACGAAGGTGCTCACGAACTGACCCAGCCCGATCAACAGGCCGACGTTGACGTTGCCGAACACCTTGGTGGCCATGAAGTCGTGGGCGAAGGCGCCGAGCAGCACGTAGAGGCCGTACCACAGCAGGAAGAAGGCCGTCATCGGAAAGACGAAGCGGCGCAATCGGGTTCGGAGTTCCTGGAACTCCGGGCCGGCCTGGGTGGTGAGAAACTGCGCACCGGTGGGGGCCGGCGGACTGTCGGTAGTGGACACCGCGGATGCTCCTGAGCTCGGGATGTGGTGATTGACGTGCCCACACCCTATTGAGACTCAGGTCACAACCGGAAGATTTTCGGCTGGTCGGGCGACGAAACGGGGACCGCGTGCGCCGAACGGTCGATGAGCTCCCGCGAGCGGTCGCAACGCTCACGTCGCTCAGGTTGCTCAGGTTTCGGTGGGGACCCGCTCCACGCCCATGCCCAACCGCTCCGGAACGTGCATCCGTGCGAACACGCGCGGGATATCGGCGGCCGACGAACCCCGGGTGAATCGGCTGACCGACACCATCACCAGAAAGGTCACCGGAACGCTGATGGCCGCGGGGTAGCCGACCAGGCTGGCGGGCCAGCCACCGGAGGCGTCGTCGTCGATCGCATCGGTGACCGCCAGTGCCGCGGCGGTTCCGGAGAGCGCGGCCCCCACGATCAGTCCGCTGATCGCGCCCGTCGGGGTCAGCCCGCGCCACCAGATCCCGAGTACCAACAGCGGGCAGAGCGTCGATGCGGCCACCGCGAACACCAGTCCGACGTTGCGGGACAACTCCAGCGACGACGCCGCCAGCGCCAGCGGGATCGGGATGACACCGCCGACGATGGCGGCCAGCCGGAAGTCGCGTACCCGGCCACGCAGCACGTCGGTCGACAACGCGCCGGCGATGCTCACCAGCAGACCCGACGAGGTCGCCAGGAAGGCGGCGATGGCCCCGGCGGCCACCAGCGCGGCCAGCCCGGCGCCAGCCGGGCCGCCGATCGCCGCGCCGGGTAGCAGCAGGACCGCGGCGTCGGCCGCACCGGTGACGAGCAGCTGCGGTACGTACAGCCGCGCGAACACGCCCAGCAGTGTGGGGAAGATGTAGAACACCGACAGCAGCGCGACAACCGTCAGTGCGGTGCGCCGGGCCGCCCGTCCGTCGGGGTTGGTGTAGAACCGGCCCAGCACGTGCGGCAGGCCCATGGTGCCCAGGAACGTCGCGACGATCAGCGAAAGCACTTCGTAGAGAGGGTGATTGCCGCCGAGCCCATCCCCGGAGGACAACCACTCGTCCCCGGTGTTCGGGGCACCGGCGACCACCGGGGTGCTGGCGCCGGCGGCCAGCGTCATCGTGGCGCCGCGGTGCAGTTGGTAGCGTCCGGGCCCGGGCAACGCCTGCCCGTCGACGGTGATGCCGTCCGCCCGGGTGACCTGGACCAGTACATCGGCCTCGATGGCGACGGTCGTGTCCTGGGTGATCGCCGGGGGCAGCGGTCCACCGATGGCCGGGCGGTCAGCGGCGAACAGCACCGCCAGGGCCAGTGCCGGCACCGCGATCGCGGTGAGTTTGAGCCAGTACTGGAAGGCCTGGACGAAGGTGATCGAGCGCATCCCGCCCCCGACCACGTTGACGATCACGACGGCGGCGACCACCAGCGGACCGACCCAGACCGGAATTCCCAGAAGGATTTTCAGGGTCAGACCGGCACCCTGGTACTGCGGCACCAGGTACAGCACGCAGATGACGACGACCACCAGCATGGCGACGGTCCGCGCCGGCGCCGACCCGAGCCGGAACTCGGCGAAGTCCGGCACGGTGTAGGCGCCCGAGCGTCGCAGCGGTGCCGCGACGAAGAGCAGCAGGCCCAGATACCCGGCCGTGAAGCCCACCGGATACCACAGCGCGTCGGCGCCGTATTTGGCCACCAGTCCCGCGACGCCGAGAAATGAAGCAGCCGAGAGGTATTCACCGGAGATGGCTGCGGCGTTCCAGCGCGGGCCGACGGTGCGGGACGCCACCAGGAAGTCGGAGGTGGTACGGGACAGCCGACCGCCGTAGGCGCCCACGAGGACGGTGGCCACGGCGGCGAACAGGATGGCGGCCGCGGTGGCGGCGGTATGGCCGGTCACGTTTCGGCGGTCCCGTCGATGCCTTCATCCACGATTCCCATGAAATCGCGTTCGCCCTGTTCGGCCAGGCGGATGTAGATCCGGCCGACGAGGTAGAACAGCGGATAGAGCGCGACGCCGAGAATCAGCCAGTTGACCCTGACGCCGAGCACCGTCAGTGCCGCGATCACGGGGAATGCCTTGCCCAGCAATGGTATTGCCACCACGATGGCACCGACGACGGTCGCCAGTCGGAGCGCCAGCCCGAGCTGCGCCCGGACCAGGCCCCGCACCAGGGCGTCGCCCACCGCAGTCTGCTCCTGGACCTCGACCCGGGTGCGGACCATCCGGGCCCCGCGCCGGTGCGCCAGGATCACCCGCTGGCGGGGCGGCGGACTACTGGTCATCGCGGTAACTGCGCATCGGGTCGCGGACCAGTCGGTCGCGCAGTTCCCGGGTCTGGCGCCGGCTCACCGGCAGTTCGACGGCCGGGGAGGCGCCGTTCTCCTGCACCCGGACCACGATGCCGCCGTCGGTGTTGCGCAGCCCGGTGACCATTCCCAGGGCCACCAGATAAGACCGGTGGATACGCTGGAAACCCTGGTTTCGCCATCGGGTTTCCAAGGTGGACAGCGGAATTCGGACCAGATGCGAGCCGGACGACGAATGCAGCCGGGCGTAGTCGCCGTCGGCCTCCACCCAGCCGATGGTGTCGCGGCGCACCAGTTGGGTATCGCCGGCCAGCTCGACGGGGATCACCTCGTCCCCGGCGTCGGCATCGCCGGCCTGGGTGGCCGCTTCGGGCCGGCCGGCGACGACCCGGCGTACCGCCTCATCGAGCCGATCCCGGCGCAGCGGTTTGAGCAGGTAGTCGGTGGCGCCGACATCGAAGGCCGCCACCGCCTTGTCGTCGTGCGCGGTCACGAACACCACGGCCGGCGGCCGGACGAAGTTGCCCAGCACGGAGGCCAGTTCGAGCCCGGACAGCCCGGGCATGTTGATGTCGAGGAAGATCGCGTCGATCCGGCGTTCGGACAGTTCGCGCAGCGCGGCGGCGGCATCGTTGACCCCGACCGCCTCGCCGATCCCGGGATGCGCCGTGAGCAGGTACATCAGTTCGTCGAGCGCGGGAGCCTCGTCGTCGACGGCGAGTACGTCGAGCAATCCGTTGTCAGACATGGACACCCGGCCGGAATTTCGGCACTCGCATCACAACCTTCGTCCCTGCGCCGGGGGCGGTCTCGACGATCAAACCGTAGTCGTTGCCGAAGGCCGCGCGCAGCCGATGATCGACATTGGTCAGGCCGACATGCGCCCGGTCGTCGGAGGTGTCGGTGTCCAGGGCGTCGGCGTGCGCCGAGCGCAGCACCTCGGGATCCATCCCGACGCCGTCGTCCTCGACGCTGATGACGCAGTCGGCGCCCTCGTCGCGGGCGATCACGGTGATGCTGCCACTGTGTCGGCCGGCCAGCCCGTGCCGAACCGCGTTCTCCACCAACGGTTGTAGCGCCAGGAACGGCACGACGACCCCCAGTACCTCGGGGGCAACCTGAACCTTGACGTCCAGTGCCGGACCGAACCGGGCGCGTTCGAGCGTGACGTAGCGGTCGATGTTCTTCAACTCGTCGGCCAGCAACGTGTACTGGCCCGCGGCACGGAACGAATACCGGGTGAAGTCGGCGAAATCGAGGATCAGTTCACGCGCTCGGTCGGGGTCGGTCCGCACGAACGAGGCGATGGTGTTGAGCGCGTTGTACACGAAATGCGGACTGATCTGGGCCCGCAGCGCCAGCACCTCGGCCCGGTCCAGGCGGGCGCGGGACGCGCCGAGTTCAGCCAGTTCGAGTTGGCCGGTGGCGTAGCGGGCCACCTCGCCGATGGCGCCGAGCAGCCCGGGGTCGGGCCGCGTCGGGCTGGCCACCACCAGGACACCCAGCGCCTCGCTGTCGTCGGGCAGCAGCGGCTGGGCGATCAGCGCCGGCGCGGTGCCGGTGAGCACCCGCCGACCGCCGAACGCCGCGGCCTGTGCGGCCCGCCCAGCCTCCGCCAGGGTGGCGTCGGTCCAGATGTCGCCGTCATATGCCAGCCGGGCGGCATCGTTATCGTAGAGCGCGACACCGGCAGCGCCGGTCAGCTCACGCAGATGCGGAACCGAGGCGGCAGCCGATTCGGCATCCAGGCCCTTGCGCAGTGCGCGCGCCGCCGTGGCCGCGGTGTGCAGGGTGGCGTGCACGGCGCGCTCCGCGGGCGTGGCGACGACGCGGCGGGTCCGGATGACGAAGACCGCCGCGATCAGCGCGGCCACCAGCAGAGCGGCCACCAGCACGACGCCGAACTCCCCGGACATGCCGCTGAGGTTAGTACCGCCGAAACGTACGTTTGGGCGCAAAACTGCGAGTCGCGGCCGCCATTACGTCGATCTGGGCGCGCTTACACTGAGGCGCATGCCGAAGTTGCAGCTCGTCCAGGATCCCGAAGCCGACGCCCTGCTGGGCTCC
>Ga0209023_10000944_pt1 | contig 41064 bp, 26 predicted proteins | sample LakOneMetagenome_FD_187468 | JGI IMG/M metagenome (GOLD analysis project Ga0209023, IMG submission 187468) | Freshwater and sediment microbial communities from Lake Erie, Canada (SPAdes) (version 2) | ecosystem: Environmental > Aquatic > Freshwater > Lentic | place: Lake Erie, Canada...
AAAGCCCTGATACATAAGGGTTCACTAATTTTTGTATCGGGAAATAGCAGCCGAAATAATGATTCCGGATCTTACACATTAATTTTTGTGGGTTAAAAAAAATGCTAACTTCCCATAAAACATTTTTTATGAGAAGTAAAGACCTGGCCGCCATATTAGCAGCGTTGTTTTTTCTTGTGAATGGGGGTTGTAATGAAGGGCAGAAGAAAAATACAGAAGCGGCTGTAGTAACGGAACAATCGCAGCACCCATCCTGGAGTGGGCAAAGTAATATTTATGAAGTGAACCTTCGCCAGTATTCTGCCTCCGGCTCAATAAAAGAATTTGAAAAGAGTTTACCACGGCTGAAAGATATGGGTGTTGAAATACTGTGGTTCATGCCCATTACTCCCATCGGAAAGGAAGGAAGAAAAGAAAAAGAGACTGACCTGGGCAGTTACTACGCGGTAAAGGACTATAAAGGATTCAACGAAGAGTTTGGGACGATGGATGACTGGAAGGCTTTTGTTCAGCATGCACAGGCGATGGGGTTTAAAGTAATTACCGACTGGGTTCCCAACCACACAGCTATAGATAATCACTGGATGAAGGCGCACCCGGCTTTCTATGCAAAGGATTCTGCTGGAAATATCATTGCTCCACACGGCTGGCTGGATGTAAGAAAGTTAGATTACAGCAATCGTGAATTACGTGACAGCATGATCGATGCGATGAAGTTCTGGGTTATTCAAACAGGCATTGATGGCTTTCGTTGCGATGTGGCTGAAGACGTGCCTGCTGATTTCTGGAAGCAGTGCATCGACAGTCTTCGGAAAATAAAAAATGTTTTCATGCTTGCAGAAGGCGAGAAGGCTGATCTGCATGAAGCCGGGTTTGACGAAACGTACGCCTGGGATATGATGAGAGCGATGACCGACCTGTATGCGGGAAAAAAATCGGTGATGCAGTTTGACTCTGCGCTTAATGCAACGATTGCTAAATTCCCTGCCAGTGCATACCGCATGTATTTCACCAGCAATCACGATGAGAACAGCTGGAACGGAACAGAGTTTGAAAAATATGGCGATGCGTATAAAACCTTTGCAGTTTTTTCTCAAACCATGTACCAGAGTGTACCATTGATCTATTCCGGCCAGGAGTCGATGAATAAAAAGCGACTGAAGTTTTTTGTAAAAGATACAATTGTGTGGGACAGGAATTACCCCATGGCAGGATTCTATAAGACCATATTGGCATTGCGTAAGTCGAACCCGGCATTGGCTGCGGGTGCTTCTTATAAAAAAATATCCGCTTCAAATGATGCAGCAGTTTTTGCTTACCTGCGTGAAGCAGGCGGACATAAAGTAGCGGTTGTATTGAACTTATCCAAACAGCCTCAGAAATTTACTATAAAGGATGCGGCAATAACCGGCGAGCCGCTGAATGTATTCATGGGAATGAAAGAGAAGATTGATACTGCGCATGAATTCAGCATTGAGCCCTGGGGTTATATCGTGTACGATTATCAATAAGCACTTTTGCGGATATCGACTGGGCCGGATTATTTTTTTGCCGGTTGGTATTTTATTGTATTTTTAGAAAGTGTATTTTTTACACAATTGCTATAATCAAACAAAACGATTGCTATGTCTGTAACTTCTTATACGGGTGTTAAGCCTCATCTTGGGTTTTGGCAAATATTCAATATGTGTTTTGGTTTTTTTGGAATTCAGTTCGGCTGGAGTTTGCAGATGGGAAACATGAGTGCCATTTATGAATACCTGGGAGCAAGCCCTGAACAGATACCCGGTCTTTGGTTAGCAGCACCCATGACCGGTTTATTGGTTCAGCCTGTCATTGGTTACCTGAGTGACAGAACCTGGCATCCAAGACTGGGAAGAAGAAGGCCTTACTTTTTGATTGGGGCAATACTAAGTTCACTGGCACTTTTTATTATGCCAAATGTCTCAGCTATCTGGATGGCTGCCGGTACATTATGGATATTAGATTCCTGCATTAATATCAGCATGGAACCCTTTCGTGCTTTTGTTGCGGATAACTTAGATGAGAAGCAACGGTCCAGGGGATTCGCCATGCAAAGTATGTTTATCGGGCTGGCTTCATTCATTGCAGGATATCTGCCGGTTAAGTTAGTAGAATGGTTTGGCGTATCAAGAGATAAGGTAGGGGGATCTATTCCGCATAATATTTCTCTTTCATTCTACATTGGCGGAGCTGTTTTTCTTACTGCAGTTCTCTATACTGTATTGCGGAGCAAGGAGTATCCTCCCTCTGATACAGACTGGCGGATTAAAGTAAAGGAATCGAACAAAGGGTTTGGCGGCGGCGTGAGAGAGATTTTGTCTGCAATTAGTAACATGCCTTCACAAATGAAAAGGCTTGCTGTTGTAAATTTTCTTACATGGCCTGGATTGTTCTTAATGTGGTTTTATTACAGTACGGGTGTTGCCACAGATATTTTTGGAGGGGATGCCAAAACAAATAGCGAAGTGTTTACTAAAGGACTTGAATATGCAAATACCACATCAGCAATATTAAATCTCGTAACCTTCTTGTTTGCTTTCACAATTCCGTTTTGGGTTAATAAACTAGGTAAAAAATATACGCATACTGCGTGTTTGATACTGGGTGGTATAGGATTGATCTCAGTAAATTATATCCAGCAGCATTGGATGTTGTACGTGGCAATGTCGTTGGTTGGTATTGCCTGGGCATCTATACTGTCAATGCCGTATTCCATGCTTGCCGGTTGCCTGCCACAGGACAAGATTGGGATTTACATGGGGATCTTTAATTTTTTCATAGTCCTGCCTGAGATAATTGCATCCTTGTTTTTCGGTAAGATCATGTCTAACTTTTTACATAATGACAGATTACTGGCCGTGATGATCGGCGGTTGTCTGTTGTTATTGGCAGGACTGGTGTGTGCAATGATCGTAAAAGAAAAAGAAGTTTAAATATTTTAATTAAATAAACATAACCAGCTCATGAGAAGATTGACTTTAATATTTTTTTTAGTGCAATTCTCAATTTCAGCTATTGCACAAAACGAAGGGTACAAATGCTACCCAACCAACTGGTGGGTGGGTATGAACTGGAACAAAGTGCAGGTGATGATCCACGGAGATGCCATTGGGGCTGGCGGATTCACCATCAAGTATCCGGGTGTTAAACTTGAAAGAGTAAATAAAGTGGAGAATGTGAACTATGTTTTTCTCGACCTGGATATTGCTGCCTCTGCAAAGCCGGGGATCGTAAAAATAAAAGTGAATAAGGCTGCTTCTTCCTTTGATATTCCTTTTGAATTAAAAGCAAGGCGCAAGGGGAACGGGAAGGATTATGCCATGGGCGTTACGTCCAGAGATTTTATGTACCTCATCCTGCCCGACCGTTTTAGTAACGGCGATGAAAGTAACGACCGGGTGCCTGGTATGAAAGACCAGACATTGCGGAGAGATACGGTTTACAACCGGCATGGCGGCGACCTGAAAGGAATACAAAACCATCTTGACTATCTTCAATCCCTTGGTGTTACTGCTTTGTGGTTAAATCCTGTTTTGGAAAATGATATGCCCGAACGAACAGAACATGGCTATGCATTTACCGATCATTATAAGATTGATCCCCGCTTAGGCGGCGAGAAAGCATATCATGAACTGATTGACGCTGCACATGCAAAGGGAATGAAACTGATCCAGGATGCAGTTTACAACCATGTTGGCTTATATCATTTTACCGTACAGGACATGCCCATGAAAGACTGGCTGAACCAATGGCCGGCGTACACCAACACCAATTTTAAAGATCAAACCTTATTTGATCCGCATGGAAGTGCCCTGGAAAAAAAGATCATGACAGATGGCTGGTTCACTAAACAAATGCCCGACATGAACCAGCATAATCCTTATGTTGCAAACTTTTTAATTCAACATGCATTGTGGACGGTGGAGGAATTTGGCATCGACGGGTGGCGCATTGATACCTATGCGTACAACGACCTGGATTTCATGAACCGCTGCAATAAGGCATTGATGGATGAATATCCCAGCATAACCATGTTTGGTGAAACCTGGGTACATGGGGTGATCAATCAAAGTTATTTTGTGCAGAATAACTACAATGTACCTTTCAAAAGTAACCTGCAGGCATCAACAGATTTTCAAACATTGTGGAGCATTACAGATGCCATGACTAAAGACTTTGGATGGGATGATGGTATAAATAAGCTTTACACAACCCTGGCACAGGATTTTGTTTATAAGGACCCCACCCGGCAGGTTATCTTTCTTGATAATCATGACATGGCCCGTTTCTTTTCAGTGATCGGCGAGAATATGGATAAGTACAAATCCTCCATAGACTGGCTGCTTACCTGCCGGGGAATTCCCCAGTTGTATTATGGCGATGAAATTTCTGTCACCGGCACTACAAGCCCTAATGACGGGTACGTACGGCAGGATTTTCCAGGCGGCTGGAATGCGGATGCAGTTAATAAATTCACCAATGCCGGGAGAACAGAAAAAGAGAGGGATATATGGAACCATATTGCCACGTTGGCCAATTACCGCAAAACTTCGTCTGCGCTTACAACCGGCAAAATGATGCAGTTCCTTCCTGAAGATGGCATGTATGTTTATTTCCGGTACGATGATAAACAGACGGTAATGGTTGTCATGAATACTTCCAAAGAAACAAAAACCACTAAACTGAAAAGGTTTACCGAAAGAACGAACGGATTCTCACAGATGAAAAATATTTTTACCGGAACCGTTTCCCTGCTCGCCGATATTACCCTGGGTTCTTATAACAGCGCCGTTTATGAGTTGGTAAAATGATCACCCGGGTTTTGCCCTGCGGTCCTTTTTAAGGGCATTCAAACAACCTGGAGCGGATTTATTTTGTAATTATAAAAATAATGTGTTTATTTTACACATTAAAACGATTGCGCTTGAAAAAGTTACTTCTTCTCATTGCCGTATTCTCCCTTGTACAGGTTACATCGGCTCAAAGATTACTCAGCTGGACGCCGGAATTCCCGGCAGATAACTCAACATTGAGTATGACGGTTGATTGTAACAAGGGAAACCAGGGGTTATTGAATTTTGAAGGAGGCAACTCGGCCAATGTGTATGTGCATGTGGGCCTGATCACCAGCTTAAGTACGGGGCCTGGTGATTGGCGCTATGTAAAATTCACCTGGGGAACTGCAGACCCAGCTGCACATGCCACTCCGCTGGGCAGTAATAAATACCAATATACCATCAATAATATCCGCAGTTTTTTTGCCGTTCCTGCCGGAGAAACGATCATAAAGGTTTGTGTTATTTTCAGAAATGCAAGCGGCACTTTAAAGCAGGTTAATTCCGACGGCAGCGATATGTACAATCCTGTATACGGAAATGCAGAGTATGCTGTTCGTTTAAATCTTCCTCCTTTTGAACCGAGGTATATCCCCTGGATAGAACCCATCAACGTGAATGTTGGAGGCAGCATAAGTATTACAGGTGTGGCCTCTGCTAATTCAAACTTAACATTAAAATTAAATGGCAATACCATCAATACGGCATCGGGTGCCACAACCATTTCAGCTACGCCAACCATTTCAACCGGCTGTGCACAACAGGTTTTCCTGGAAGGCAATAATGGTTCTGTTACTGTAAAGGATTCATTCAGTTTTTATATTCCGCCCACCACAACGGTGGCTGCTTTACCTGCGGGTGTACAGGAAGGGATTAATTATGCTGCAAACAACACGGCCGTTACCCTGGTACTCTATGCTCCCAATAAGAATAATGTAGTGGTGGTCGGTGATTTTTCAAACTGGACCATCCAGTGCGCCAACCAGATGAATAAAACCCCGGATGGTAATTATTACTGGATCACCCTTACCGGTCTTACGCCCGGTACAGAATACGGCTACCAGTATCTGATCGACAACAGCATTAAAACAGCCGATCCTTACACACAGAAAGTACTGGACCCGGATGATTCTTTTATTGATGCAGTCACCTATCCGGGGTTAAAACCATATCCAACCGGCCTTACAACAGGCACGGTAAGTGTGTTGCAAACCGCCGAGCCGCAATATAACTGGCAGGTAAATAGTTTTGCAAAGCCCGACAAGAGGAACCTGATGATCTATGAATTACTGATCCGCGATTTTACGGCACAACATAGTTATCAATCCCTGATAGACTCCTTGCAATACCTGAAGAATATCGGCATCAATGCCATTGAACTGATGCCCATCAATGAATTTGACGGCAATGAGAGCTGGGGATACAATCCCTCTTTTTATTTTGCACCTGACAAATACTATGGAACAAAAAATAAATTAAAAGAGTTTGTTGATAAATGTCATCTGAACGGAATAGCTGTTATCCTCGATGTGGTGTATAATCATTGTACGGGTAATGCGCCCCAGGCAAAAATGTATTGGGATGCTGTCAATAACCGCCCGGCTGCCAACAATCCCTGGCTGAATGTAACGGCGCCCCATGCATACGCATTCTTCAACGACTTTAACCACACTTCAACTGCAACACAATATCTTGTTCAACGTTCATTGAATCATTGGCTGACGGAGTATAAGGTGGATGGTTTCCGGTTTGATCTTGCCAAAGGGTTTACACAAACATCAAGCAATACAACAACCATTGAAAATTATGATCCCACCAGGGTTGCCAATTTAAAAAGATATTATGATGCTGTTGTGCCCGGCCATCCCGGTACATATATGTTATTAGAATTCCTGGGTACGCTTCCCTGCCAGGAAGAACAGGAGTATGCGGCATATGGATTCATGCTTTGGGGAAACAACAATGCCGTGTACAACCAGTGTACCATGGGCTATACTGCCAATTCGGATATTTCTCCCATTGTTTACAGCGATCCGAAAAAAGCATTTAATAACCCGGCTGAAGTGGGTTACATGGAAAGTCATGATGAAGAGCGGACGATGTACAAGAATTTAAGTTTCGGTAATTCATCCGGCAGCTATAATGTAAAAACACTGGCAACGGCTTTGGCAAGAGAAGAAGCCGCTGCAGCTGTTTTCTTTACCGTACCCGGGCCAAAAATGATATGGCAGTTTGAGGAAAGGGGATATGATATTTCTTTAGGCTTTGGTGGTTCAAATGTTGCCAACAAGCCTCCGCATTGGGAATATATGACGGTACCTGAAAGGAAACATTTGTATGATGCATACAAAAGCATGATCGACCTGCGGTTGAATAACCCGGCAATTTTCAACAATACCTCATTCACATACGATTTCAATAATAGCGGAGGCCTGTATAAATTATTCCAGATAGCGGATCCAAACAGCAGTGGGTTAAAAATTACTGTTGTGGCGAATCTTGATGTAATCGCTCAGTCTAAGTCAGTAACTTTCCAGGCAACAGGGAACTGGATAAATTATATCAGCAATGGAACAGGGTCGGGTGTGAACGGAGCTACCGGATCGGGGTTCTCATTATCAGCAGCAACACAAACAATAAACCTGCAGCCCGGCGAATATCATATTTACGTAAGTGTTCCTGCCTGTGCAACGGCTGCTCCTGTTGCTAATACGCCAATTAATTATTGCGTCGGCGCAACAGCCGTTCCTTTAACGGCAACCGGAACGAATTTGCTTTGGTATACAACAGCAACCGGGGGGACCGGCAGCGCCGTTGCACCAACGCCATCAACATCCACTGCAGGAAGTGTAACATATTACGTCAGCCAAACTGTTGGATGCGAAAGTCCACGCCTGGCTATTGTGGTAAATGTAGCTGCCGCCACAGTTCCCCCGGTAGTTAGCAGTCCGGTTACTTATTGCCGGAACTCAATTGCAGTACCACTTACTGCATCGGGAACAAACCTGTTGTGGTATGCTGCTCCAGCCGGAGGCACAGGAAGCGCAACGGCGCCAACACCATCTACAACCACAGCAGGCAGCACCACTTACTATGTGAGTCAAACGCAGAGTTGCGGAGAAAGCCAGCGGGCTGCAATTACGGTTGTGATCACAGCTACCCCCGCAGCGCCATCCGGATTAAATGTTACAAACATCACTACCAATTCGGCAGTTTTAAATTGGGCAACTACCGCCGGAAATTTTTATACGGTTGATTATAAACCGGTAAGTTCAGGTACATGGATCAATGCCCTTACCTCTGTCAGTACAGGTTCGATCCTGGTTTCTAATCTTACTTCGGGTGTTACTTATGATTGGCGGGTTACTGTAAACTGTTCAAGCACACCGATTAATAATTATACTACAGCGCAGTTCACTGTTAATACGTACAATACCCAGATAACAAATATTAAAAATGGCTTTGGCCTGAAAATATCGCCGGATCCGGTGAATGAAAATGCGTCCCTTGATTATATCGTACCGGGTTCGGGAGAGGTTACGGTCATATTGCTGAATGCTTTTGGCCAGCGTATAAAAACTGTTTTCAGTGCCAATCAAACGGCCGGGCAATACCGGATCTCATTGGCCGGCCAGTTTAAGACCCTGGCCGGGGGATGTTATTTCCTCCGGTTGGTACAAAATGGTAAGGGGCATTTTATTAAATTCATCAAATAATAATTTCTGAGAAAAAAATAAAATCATGACATCTGTTACAAATGGTAAACCGGTAAAGAATATAAAAAGTCTTCAGGCAATACAGACAGAGGTGCAGAGCAGTAACCGCATCGCCTTGTCTGTTGACTGCGTGATCTTTGGGTTTGATGAGAATAAACTGAAGGTTTTGCTGATAAGAAGTGACCTGAAAAAATATCAAAGCAGGTGGTCTTTGCTGGGAGACCTGGTAGGGGAAAAAGAAGATCTGCATGACGCGGCTTATCGCATCCTGAAACAGCGTACCGGCCTGGATGATGTTTACCTGGAACAGGTGCATACGTTTGGTTCCGTAGGCAGGCACCCTGCAGGGCGGGTGGTTACTGTAGCCTATTGCTCATTGATAAATGTCCAGCATCATAAGTTGAAAATCCTGGATAATGAATTGCACTGGCATGATGTGAATGGTGTTTCAGACCTGGCTTTCGACCACCAGGAAATATTTGAGGCCTGCTACAGGTGGTTACAAAAAAGAATACAGGAACACCCCCTTGGTTTTAACCTGCTGCCAAAGAAATTTTCTTTAAGAGACCTTCAAAACCTGTATGAAGCCATATTGAACACGAAAATGGACAGGCGTAATTTCCGGAAGAAGTTCTTTGCCATGGATTTCCTGATAGACATTGACGAAATGGAGCAGGATGTGCCGCACAGGCCGGGTAAGCTGTATAAGTTCAATTTTGAAAAATATGCAAAGAAAAAGAAGAAATGGGTGGGCATAGATTTTTAGAGAACCTCGCAAGCCGGGGCATATTAGAATTCTTATAAGAATTGCCTCGGGGTAAGCCGTTCGGGTTTAAGGATTCCGGTTTTTCCAAAAAAAAATAATTAACAAAAAAGTGATAATAACGAAAAAAACTTTACTTTGTGTAAGTTTTACACATTTTAAGTGTGTAGAATGTACGCAAAGTGATTGCAAATTTTTAAAACGAAACGCTTGTTATTATGAGAAACAGTATTAAACAACTCTCCTGCATTTTTTCCATTTCTCTTTTTGTGTTGTTGTTTCCTGTTGCTGCATTGGCGCAAGATGTGGTTACCGGTAAGGTAACCGACTCCAAAGACGGCTCGCCTGTTCCGGGTGTAACCGTTATAGTCAAAGGATCAAAAACAGTAACGCAGACAGCTGCTGATGGCACCTTTAAAATATCAGCACCAGGAACCGCAATTCTGGTTTTCACTTCGGTTGGTTACGCCAATTATGAAACCCAGTTGGGGGGAAAGACAACGATTAATGTAAGCCTTTCACAGGTGAATCAGCAACTGAACGAAGTAGTCGTGGTTGCCTACGGGTCTAAAAGGAAAGGAGACCTGACCGGTGCCGTTACATCCATTTCAAGTAAAGATTTTCAGAAAGGATTCCTTCCTTCACCTGAGCAATTGCTGCAGGGTAAAGTTGCCGGTTTACAGGTGACCAGCGGTGGCGGCACCCCTGGTGGAGGAAGTCGTATCCGTATCAGAGGAACATCTTCCCTGAACGCCAGTAATGATCCGTTGATCGTGATAGACGGTGTGCCCGTAGAAGGTAACAGCATCAACGGAGGGGGTAATCTCCTTAACTCGATAAACCCGAACGACATCGAATCAATGACGGTATTGAAAGATGCTTCGGCCACTGCACTTTATGGTTCAAGGGCCACAAACGGTGTGTTGATCATCACCACAAAGAAAGGAACAAGCGGCAAAATAAAATTCAACTATAACACAACACTCTCGTTGAGTGCAATTGCTAAGAAAGTGGATGTATTCAGCGGTGATGAAATACGCAGCATTGTAAATGCTGACGCTGCGAAATCCGGAAGTGACGGATACAAGAAACTGCTGGGTAATGCAAATACCGACTGGCAGGACCTGATCTATCAAAAAGCTTTCGGCTGGGATAACAACCTCAGCGCTTCCGGTTCGATAAAGAATGTACTTCCATTCCGCCTTTCGGCCGGTTATCTTACCCAGGAAGGTATCCTGCTTACAGATAAGTTCAACCGGGCTACCGTAGGACTTAACCTTTCTCCTAAATTATTAAAGGACCATCTTTCCGTGAATGTGAATGCAAAGTATGCAAACACAAAATACAACCATGCAAATGGGGATGCGGTTGGTGCAGCTGCTTCCTTCGATCCGACACAGGAAGTTTATGCCGCAAATAAATACGGCGGGTATTTTGAATGGCTGGATGGCAATGGCAAACCGCAGGGTAATAATGGTAATGCATCCAACCCCAATCCATTGAGTTTACTGAAATTCCGCAGCAATATTGAAACGATCAACCGGATCATTGGTAACGTGCAGCTCGATTATAAACTACACTGGTTACCCGACCTGCACATTCTTGCGAATATCGGCATCGATGCTACTACTCAGAATGGAAATGACAATACCGACTCGATCCTCGTAACCAACCAGAGCACCGGCGGAAGGTATGTGCAATACAAGCAGAAAAAACAAAACACACTTTATGAAGTGTCATTGTCTTATTCCAAAGAACTGAAGAAACTCAAAAGTAAATTCGATGTACTGCTCGGGCACGGATACCAGGCTTTCGAAACAGATGTATACAATTATGCATCTTACAGCCAGGCCGGTAATCTTATCGCAGGATCTACTCCTGTATTCGCTACCGATAAGCAGGAGAACAGGATTGAATCATATTTCGGCAGGATCAACTATACATTCAATAACAAATACCTGATCACCGGTACATTACGGAGAGACGCCAGTTCACGATTTGCAAAAGAAAACCGGGTTGGCTACTTCCCTTCAGTAGCTGCTGCCTGGAAGATCAAAGATGAATTCCTGAAGAATGTTCATTTCGTAAATGAACTTAAGTTGAGGCTTGGATGGGGTATAACTGGTCAGCAGGATGGAATCGGCAACTATGGGTACTTGGCAAATTATAGCCAGAGTACTAATACTGCCCAATACCAGTTCGGAAATAACTTCTATTATTTCTATCGCCCAAGCCCGTATTACCCGAACCTGAAATGGGAAACCACCACTACCCAGAACCTGGGTATCGATTTCGGTTTTCTCAATAACAGGATCTCCGGTTCGATCGAATTTTACAAAAAGAAAACCAAGGACCTGTTGGCCAGTGTGGGACAGGCTCCCGGACAGAACTTTGATATCCAGTTGCTGAGAAATATCGGTAACATGGAAAATAACGGTATAGAATTCACCTTGAATACAACCCCGGTTCGTAAAAAGAACCTGACCTGGGATTTCGGATTCAATATCACTTTACAGGATATGAAGATCACGAAACTGCAGGCAATCGTTGATCCTACCTTCATCGGTAATGAAGCAGGAAACATCAGTGGTGGTACCGGTAATACACTGTTTTATCACCAGGTTGGATACACACCCTATACGCCTTACATCCGGCAGCAGGTATATGATGCGGTTAGCGGTATGCCGATAGAAGGACTTTATGAAGACCTGAACAGGAATGGTGCTACCGATGATCGTTATTATTATTCCAAAACCAACACCCCGCCTATGCTGTTAGGTATTAACACACAGGTGGTATATAAGAAATGGTTGCTGGGCCTCGCTGCTCACGGTTCATATAACAACTACCTGTATAATAACTATGCATCACGAACAGGAGTACTCAATGCGATCCAGAACGGTTCCTTACTTACCAACGGATCGAAAGATTACCTGAATACAGGTTTCAGAAACCAGCAATACCTGTCTGACTACTATATGCAGAATGCTTCTTTCCTCCGCCTGGATAACATCAATATCGGATACAATTTTGGAAAGATCATCCGCAATAAGGCAACGCTGAGACTGGGTGCAAGCGTTCAGAATGTGTTTGTGATCACCAAATACAAAGGACTTGATCCTGAGAACTCAGGCACCGGATCGGATAATAACATCTATCCCCGCCCGAGAGTGTTCTCTTTATCAGCAAACGTCGACTTTTGATTCTAACCAAAAATAAATTGATTCTATATGAAAAATAATTCAATAAAATATGCAGGAATACTGGTGGCCGCTGCCATTGTATTCACTTCCTGCGCAAAAAAACTTGACCTGCTCCCGCAGAACGATTTTACTCCCGAGAAGGTGTATGCAACACCGGCCGGGTATAAGGGTGTGCTGGCAAAAATTTACGGTGGTATGTCGATCGGTGGTAATACCGGTCCAAACGGATCGCCCGATATTTCGGGTGGTTTGGATGAAGGATCGCAGATCGCATTCATACGCATGTTCTTCAATTGCGAGGAGTTGCCTACTGAGGAAGCTGTTTGTTTCTGGAACGACCAGACCATCAAAAACTATCATGGCTTCTCGTATACAGCAGATGATCCATTCCTGAAAGGCATGTATGCCCGCCCGATCTGGAACATCACCCTGATCAATGAATACCTCAGGGAATCAACCGATGCAAAACTGGCTGAACGTAATATTACAGGAGCCGATGCAGATGCTATCCGAAAATCACGTGCGGAAATACGTTTCCTTCGTGCGTTCAATTACTGGGCAATGATGGACATCTTCGGTAAATCAACATTCATAACAGAATCATACGGTGTTGCCCAGAATGAAACACCGCCGGAAATAAGTCGGACAAATCTCTTTGCTTATATCATGGGGGAACTGCGTGCAATTGATGGTTCCATGGAGCCTGCAAAATCTGCTGAGTACGGACGGGTGGACCAGGCAGCGAACTGGGCATTACAGGCACGCATTTATCTCAATGCAAATGTTTATCTGGGTTCCACCACCACGTCGTACTACGATTCTGCAGTGGCCTATGCACAAAAAGTGATCAATGCAGGATATACATTGAACAGCACTGCAGTTAACGGATACACTGGTTATTCGCAATTGTTCATGGCTGATAACGATAAACGTACCAATGAGATCATTTGGGCCATTACCTGCGACGGTTTGAAAACACAAGGGTATGGTAATACCACCTTCCTGGTGAATTGCTCAAGCGGGGATGACAAGGGATCTGATTATTTCAAAGGCGCAGGTGGTGCAGGCTGGAAAGGATATGTGGCTACAAAAGGATTTGCCAACCTCTTCACCGATCTTTCCGGTTCAACCGATAAAAGGGCCATGTTCACAACCTCAAAATTCGGCGTTAGTGCCACACAGATAGAATTGCCTGTTCTGCCAAATGCCAGCGAAGTGAACTTCCCGGATGCAAGCAGCGGGTTACATATCAATAAGTACAAGAACATCCGTTCGGATAATGGAGAGATAAGCGACATCAACAACCGCACTTTTGCTGATATAGATTTCCCGGTATTCCGGTTAGCCGAAATGTACCTTATTTATGCAGAAGCTGTGTTACGGGGAGGCAATGGAAGCAGCGCAACGGCTATTCAATACGTCAATAATCTACGCACCCGTGCTTACGGAAACAGCAGCGGTAATATCACTGCCGGCCAATTTAACCTGCAGTTTATACTGGATGAAAGAGGAAGAGAGCTTTACTGGGAAGGTCACCGCAGAACAGACCTGATCCGGTATAACCTGCTTACCAGCGCTTCTTATGTATGGCCATGGAAGGGAGGTATATCAAGCGGTACCGGTGTAGAGAGTAAATACAACCTGTTCCCGATACCATCCAGTGCCCGTAACAGTAATCCTAATTTATCTCAAAATCCGGGATTCTAAATCACATACTTTTAAAAGCATACTATATGAAAAATACTTTTAAGATCTTGATGTTTTCAATCGTTGCGGCAATTTCATTTTTGTCTTGCAAAAAAGATGAGAACAAAGTATACTATACCGGCGGTACTCCACCGGCACTGACTGCCAACCCAACTACGTCAATGGTATTGCTGATTGCCAATAAAGACAATCCGGCGATGACATTCAACTGGACCAATCCGAATTACCAGTTCAATACCGGCATCAGTTCACAGGACGTAACGTATACGCTCCAGTTCGATACAACCGGTTCTAATTTCACCAATCCGAACATTGGGCAGAAATCAATCTCCAAAGATCTTTCTGTAACGCTTACTGTGAAGGACCTGAATACAATTCTTCTGGGTATGGGATTGGCGGAAAATATGCCGCATAATATAGAGATCAGGGTACGGTCTACCATGACCAACCTGAGTGCCCCGCTTTATTCCAATGTGATCAAAGTGGTGGTTACCCCCTATCTTGATGTGGTGTATCCTGTTCCTGCCAAATTATACATTACCGGAAGTGCCACACCGGCTAATTGGATGGCAGGCGGTGATCCGGAACTGGTTAGCCAGCGTTTTACCAAGGTGAGTGCTTCTAAGTTTGAGATCACAATCACACTTTCTGCCAATAACTCATTTTTATTTGTTCCGGTCTATGGAGATTGGGGCAACAAATATGGGTTTACCGGCGCCAATAATACCAACAATGTAAACGGTGACGATTTCATGCCCAATGGAGGCGATATGAAAGCGCCGGGTGCAACCGGGTCATATAAGGTAACAGTTGATTTCAAGACCGGTAAATATTCGGTTCAATAAACTAACAAACACTAAAAAAAATCTGTATGAAATATATTTCAAAAATTTTGGCAGCCTCCCTGATGCTCCTGCTGGCATTCTCAGCCTGCAAAAAAATTGACATAAGTGAGTCTGCAGCTGGTTTGCCGGTGTATGAACCAGGTGTTTCCCCGGTATTGAGCAGCTCGGTAACTACAGTGGCGCCGGCCCTGGCCGATTCGAACAACGCAGTGATCACGTTTACCTGGACCGATCCGAAATATGCAACGGATATTTCCAACACCAAGTTTGTATTGATGATCGACTCTGCAGGCAAAAACTTCGGTGCAGTTAGCAATACAAAAACGGTAAATGGTGTATTGACCACCAGCCTTACCGGCCGTGAATTGAATGCCTATCTATTGAATATCGGATTCAAAGTGGGTGTTGCACAAACAATTGATGTGATACTGGTATCTTCCTACAAGAATAATAACGACCGGCATTATTCCAATACCGTCACCATCAAAGTGACTCCGTATGTGGATCCCTCTATCTTGGTTTCGCAAAATACTTCCGTAGTATGTACGTTGGCAAATGGTGCATTGCCTTCCAATACTTTTTGGTGGACACCAACCTTTACTGAATATACGGGTGCCATTAATTATACATTGCAGTATGATTCAGCAGGTAAGAATTTTGCAGCGCCTATTGAGATCGGTGTAGGCGCATCCATTTTATTCAAAGGGCTTACACAGTCTGAAATGAATGCAACTGCATTGAACTCGGGTATTCCCGGCGGCAACACCGGTAAGGTGGAATACCGTATCAAAGGCGTCACATCAAATGGAACAACGGTATATTCAAATGTGGTGAATGTTACCATTACGAGTTATGTGCCGATCTTACGGGTTTACCTACCAGGAGGATACCAGGCATCAACCGGGAACGGAAACGACTGGGATCCCGGAACAGCTCCTGAATTGATAAGAGACCTGCGTTCAGCCGTGTTCAACAAAATGTACTACATCTACATTTATTTACCGGCAGGCGCTGAATTCAAGATCACAGTAGGAAGAGATTGGGCAATAAATTATGGAGGATCTGGAGGTAATTTATCTGCGGGAGGAGCAAACCTTACGGTTGCTGCAGCTGGCTTCTACCGTGTTTCAGTTGATATAAGCGCTTTAAAGTATGACATCAGTGCTGGAAGGATGGGATTTGTAGGTGGTGCTACTGGCGCAGGGTGGAACCCACCCGGTGTATTCCCTACGTATGCATTGGGAAATTCAGGTACCAATCTTTTTGTTGGGCTTACCAACTTTACTTCTGGCGGATGGAAATTAATTGACAACAATGCATGGAACAGTGGAAGCAATACCGTAGATGAAACAAGAAGTTATGGAACACCCAACGGCGACGGAGGTACGTTGGAAGTAAATGGCGCTAATTTTAATGATTATACTACCGCTGGCCGCTACCGGGTTATCTGGGATGGCCGCGACAGGGATAATATCAAATATTTTACCAGCTCAGGATCAGAGATGAGGGTTGTTGGTGATGGCATCAACCAGCCCGGTGTAAATGACTGGGATCCGCCAACTTCACCGCAAATGACCTATACCGGAAATGGTATCTGGACAATAACCATTACGTTAAAAGCAAATAAGGATATTAAGTTCCTTGCCGGTAATGCATGGGGTGCTTTTGATTATGAAGACAACAGCGGACAAAGCCAGGCAACCGGTGTGGCAAAACCGATTAAGTGGGAGGGAGGTAATAATTTTAAAACACCAACAACAGCGGGTACTTACACAATCACTTTAAATGAAAACCTGCAAACAGTAACCATAAACTAAGCTTTAAGTTCTGGTATTCATAAAAAATTGCCATCCGTATAAGGCGGATGGCAATTTTTTTATGTGGGTCAATTGAAATTAAGCTCTTAGTGCAACCTTAAATGCAAGGCTGAGGTATGTATAAAAACTGCCGGGCAATTCTTCCGATGCAGCAGCCCATTCCTGGCCGCCGGTAAAAGGCAAATGATTAACACTGCCTGCTGCCTCACCTACACCAATAAGGCCTGTTTCACTTTTTAAACGAAAGCCATAGGTCATTCCTTTTTGAAGACGCAGGCCATTAAGCGGAAATGAAACCCATTTACCGGTATCAAGATTGTTGAACTCAACCTTGGAAGTTCCCAGTACCGGGCCCCAGGTTTTGCTTTCAGTGTCAAATGCATGAATACTGAGGTTAACAGGCCCGCTGTTGGTAACATGCGATGAGAATACTTCTATGCAGTCCAGCTCACCTTCTGAAGGGCAGAGGAACGTTTGTCCGCTTACCCTGTTCTTGGCTTCTCCCTTCCACTGGCCGATCCAGGAAGTGGCATTATTGGTTACTTGTTGAACTACAGCCCTTAAATGAGATTTTGATTGATTCGTTTCCATAAGGTTATTTTTTTTAATGGGTGAATACCCGGGGTTACAGGATCTGAAAATTATTAAGATAGTAACTTAAACAGGGAGATAAATATTGTACAGGGCAGGATGTATTTTACCTGTTGGGAATGTTAAAATATGTTATATGAATAACCTGCTTTAAAACCGCATGCCGAAAACGCCAAAACCGCTAATAAGAATGGGTCAAAAACGGAAATAAACAAACAGCCTTCCAAAATTCTTACTGTCGTTCTCAATGCGGTGATAGAGTGGTTTGATGTGCGGCTGTTGCAGGAAACGTTCCACTTTTTTCCGTAACTGCCCGCTGCCTTTGCCGGGAATGATCTCTACTTCCCGGATCTTTTTTTCAACCGCATCATCAAATGCCTGCTGCAAAGCTTTATCTATTGCTTTGCTGTTGTTGTAGATGTCATGAAGGTCAACTTTTATACGGGCCATGGAATAGGTAAAATTCAAAATGAAAAATTTGGTATCAGATACTGGATACTTGATCTTGTACAGTTCAAATATTGAAGAACTCTTAAAAAATTAACCCCATCCAGTGCCTGCTATCAAGAATCCAGCAGCTTGATTCCCGTCTTTTCAAAACTGATCTTCCGTTGTTTGTACAGGTTTCCGGTTGTCATTTTGAAGGTCTTCTTGCTCATTCCGAAAAACGAATAGATCTCTTCGGGGTCAGACTTATCGTAATAGGGCAGATATCCATCATTCTCTTTAAGCAGCCGCAGTATTTTTTCTCCTTCATCTTCCACCCGCTGGTAACCTGGTTTACCCGCAGCCACATCAATTTTATTTTCTCCGGGGTATATCTTTTTTATAAATCCGGTGAATTTATCTCCTACCGTAATGTTCCGGTATATCTCATTGTGATGCAGTACGCCGGTATGTTTGTTATTGATGATGACCACATAGCCAATATCGGTGCGGCGATAAACGATCAGGTCAACCACTTCCAGCTCTTTTACAGTCAGCTCCTCATTGCTTAAGAACGATTCAATCCGCTCTGTTGCTGCCAGGCGGCCGGTCTGTTCATCCAGATATATCTTTACCAGGTATTCCCCGTTCGGTATCATGCCCTGCTGTTGTTTCGACTTGGGGACAAACAGGTCTTTCATCAGCCCGTTATCTAAAAAGGCGCCCTGGGGAGTAACCGAAACCGTTCTCAGTTTTACAATATCACCCAATATGCCTTTTGGTCTTTGGGTTGTGGCGATAAGCCTGTCTTCACCATCGTGGTATAGAAATACATTCACTTCATCCCCGGTCTTTGTATTGGCAGGAACAAACCGCTTGGGTAATAAAATGCCTTCTGCGCCGTCTTCCAGGTAAACACCAAAATCTACCTCCCTGATCACTTTCAGGATATTATATTCACCGACTTTTATCATTTTTTATTTTGTTGCAGCAAAGGTATGCTATTAGGCTTTCAGCTTTTTTATCTTTATTGATAACACACTCATGCCGGCCCGGCGCCATCTTCAATCGATACTTCATACGCAGTTAAGGTAAGCCCGGTTTCTTTTTTATAATCCCGGCTGATATCGGCAGTGATTTTTTCCACTGCCTGGTCTTTTATAAAGTTAATGGTACAGCCACCGAAACCTCCCCCAACCATCCGGGCGCCAGCAACATCTTCGTTTGCTCTGACATAGTCAACCAAAAAATCAATTTCCTTACAGCTTACTTCATAGTCAAACCGCAACCCCTGGTGTGTTTCATACATTTTTGATCCCAGGGCTTTAATGTCGCCTTTTTTAAGGTCTTCACAGGCGGCCAATACCCGTTCATTTTCTTCAACTACATACCGGCAACGTTTATAAATTAATCCGTCAGCAGGTTCTACATGATCATGCAGCATATTCATCGTTACGTCCCGCAGGTTCTTTACGGCGGGATGGAATTGTTTGATCATAGCAATGCCGCTTTCGCACTGGCTTCTCCGGGTATTGTATTCAGAAGAGGCCAGGTTATGGTTTACGTTTGAATTGAACAGTATGATCTTATATCCTTCGTGCTTAACGGGCACGTATTCATATTCCATCGACCGGCAATCGAGTTTTATGGCGTGATCCTTTTTGCCAAATAGGCTTGCAAACTGGTCCATGATGCCACAATTAACACCTGCAAAAACATGTTCTGCCTTTTGAGCAAGCGGAGCCATCTGCATGCGGGATAATCCCAATGCAAAGATTTCATTCAGTGCATAGATCACCACACATTCCACTGCAGCAGAAGAGGAAAGGCCGGCACCAATCGGTATATCGCCATCGATCAACAGATTAAAACCGCCGATCGTATGCCCGTGTTTCTGCAACTGGTCAACCACACCCAAAATATAATTGGGCCATTGTAAAGACGCCGGCTTTATATTTTCTGTGTCGGTTGTAAAACCTTCATTGAAATCTGCGGCATATAAATTTACCTGGTCATCGGCTCTTTTATTTATGGCAACATAGATACGCTTGTCAATGGCAGCGGGTAACACAAACCCCTCGTTATAATCCGTGTGCTCGCCTAAAATATTTATTCTTCCCGGCGAACGGAAGACGATTGGCTGCTCTCCGAACCGGGCAATAAAATCAGCAGTAATTTTTCCTGTCATGTATGATCTTGATTTTCCTGTGTTCAGTTTTATTTCAAATATTTTTTACTAAGCTCATCATAGAGCAATAAATAGTTATTTGCTTTCCCGTTCCGGTCAAAAAAGCGTTCCCAGGTATTCAGGGGTTCCCAGATACAACTCCCTTTACCCCTGTTATTGGCAACATTGAATGAGAGTTCATTCACTTCTTTTTTCACATTGGAATATTCCACCACGATCACGTCTTTATTGTACCGGTGGGAAAGGTCATCAAGGTTGTATTCGAGATCGGCCAATGTATTGTGCCATTTTGGATAATACGATAATCCGATCACATCAAACGGTACCCCACGGGTGATCATGTTATCAATGAAGAATTTACTCTCGTCATTTTGCCCGCCTAATGCAATATGCAGCATGATACTGGTTGAAGGTGAAACAGCTTTCACTCCCTGTATCCCTGCATAGATCAATTGTGCAAGGTTGTCTAAATTAGCAACACTTCCGTACGGCCATACCATACCGTGATTGATCTCGTTGCCGATCTGTACCATTTCAGGTGCGGTGCCTTGGTCTTTCAAGGCCTGCATCACCATTTTTGTATACTCATACATCGCCTGCTTTAATGCTGAAAATGATTTGCCCCGCCATGCTGCCGGCATATAGGCATGTTGCGGATCGGCCCAGTAATCGCTGTAATGAAAGTCGAGCAGCAACTTCATACCGGCTGCTTTAGCCCGCTTTGCCATCTGCAGGGTATGGCTCAAGTCACAAAATCCTTTTTTGGGTGAATAGCCGCTGTCTCTTGCGGGGTCATTGAAAATACGCAGGCGTATGTAATTCAGGCCATGATCTTTTAGAATTGTGATCGCATCTTTTTCCGTTCCGTCTGTATCATAAAATTTCATTCCCCTGCTTTCCAGTTCGGGAAGATGAGAGATATCTGCTCCCAGCATTTTGTCTACAGGCGATGGTTTGAAAGGCAATTGCGGAAAACGGTTGTTTGAAGATGTAACTTTTGTTACAGGTGCCGCATGTATGGTCATGATATCTGTTGCACCCGTCCACACACTATCTGCCTTTGCTTCAAAGTGGATCATGGTTGTGGTAAGGCCCGATTGCAAGATTACCTGGCATTTGCCATTGAACAAATGGCGTTGGGCGGTAGTATCAGAATATTTATCCCGCTCATGGCTGCTGGGGTCACCATTACCAACGCCGATTATTTTGGCATCACCCTGTAATGAAAAACGGATAAGGTCATCTGCATCAGGCACTTCACGGCCTTGCCGGTCAATAACACTGATGTTGATCACCGTTGCATCTTTTCCGTCAGCGAGCATGGTTGTCTTGTACGGACTGATAACAAGTTCAGCAGGCTTGCCGGTTGTTTCAACTTTTGCCTGAAGTTTTTTCCCTTTTTTATATGCAATGGCTTCTAAGATGCCGGGTTCATAATTAACCAGCCAGTTTAAATGGCCATTGCGGGGCATGTTTTTTTTGCCCAGGCTTTTCCCGTTTAAAAATAATTCCACGTTATCTGCATTGCTGTTCACCCAAACATCAATCGGCTGCCCTTCTTTTCCAGGCCAGTTCCAATGAGGCGAAATGTGCAATACATCTTTATCCGTCCACCAGGATTGATAATAGTAATAGATATTTTTTGGGAAACCGCATACATCCATGATACCAAAATGTGAACTTACATTCGGCCAGGTGAAGGGCGTGGGTTCGCCCCGGTAATCAAGGCCGGTCCATACAAACCCACCCAGCCAGTAATCATTGGGTGCGGCAAGTTTCCACCAGGCTTCTGCTGTGCTTGCCCACCAGGGTGCTGTGATGTCCTGGTCGGGTACATAACCTTTTACCGAATCTTTCACATATTGTCCACGGGTGGTAACCGTACTTCCCATCTCCGTTCCCATGATAGGCTGATTAGGATGGTCTTTATGATAAGCTTCCACAACAGACTGCCGGTAGTTGAAACTACGAACAGGTATCATTTCATTAATTCCTTTATACTGATTTCCGTTATCAGCAGCGTATGTGCTTAATCTTGTTGGATCCAGTTCTTTCTGTTTTGCTAACAATGATACTGCAATTAATTTTCCTGTGCTGTTACTTTGTACCCAGCCCTCTTCATTTCCAATTGACCACATAAATACACAAGCCCTGCTCCGGTCACGTTTTATCAGCCATTCAAAGTCTTTCATATATTGCGGACTGCTGTTGAGTAAGCGGTTCTCATCCAGCACCAGCATACCCAGGCTGTCGCATGCATCCAGCAATTCCTTAGTTGGAGGGTTGTGACTTGTCCGGTATGCATTGGAGCCCATCTGCTTTAATAAGAAGATACGGTAGTATTGAAGGTAATCGGGCAAAGCACTTCCAACCCCTGCATGATCCTGGTGATTATTTGTTCCTTTTATTTTTATATACTTGCCGTTCAGGAAAAGACCTTTGGTTGTGATAGCAATGGTTCTTATGCCAAACCGCATTGTATCGGAATCAATTATTTTCCCGGCTGAGTGTACAACAGGAACCACCCGGTATAAATAAGGATCTTCGAGTGACCAAAGTGTAGGATTGCTGATCTGCAGGGATTGCTTAACCGTTGTTTTTTCATTTGCAACAAGTATAAGTTTTTTTGTCGTTGTTTCCCCGATCTTATTCCCATCCCTGTCCGTTATGATAGCTGATACAGAAATATTTGCTGAAGCATAGGATTCATTTTGAACGGTTGTCTCTACATAAACGGTTGCGGTGTTATTTTGAACAGTGGTATGAACAAACACCGGGTTCTCATCCAGATGAACCGGGTCATATTGATTCAGCCATACATGGCGATAAATGCCGGCGCCTTCATAGAACCATCCTTCGTATTGTGTTGCATCAACCCGTACAGTTAAAATATTTTCTCCTCCATACTGCAGGTAATTGCTGATGTCGTACGATGCACCCACATAGCCGCTTTTATTATTGCCGAGATAAAAACCGTTTACCCAAAAAGTAGCATCGCGGTAAATTCCATCAAACTGCAATTGAAAACGCTGACCCGAATCGGGCCGTGCAATGGTGAAATGTTTCCGGTACCAGCCTATGCTGGTTTCTGGATAAGCACCACCCACCGGTTTATAACCATGCGATTGCTCATCAAAATTTTTTGAATAAGCAAACGGAAGCTCTACCGCCCAATCATGCGGTAATGAAAGTTTGCGCCACGCACTGTCGTTGAATTTTGGATCAATGGCAGTTCCTTGTGCAGCACCGGTTTTGGCGAAAATGGTAGCAATGCTGTAATTAAAATCCTTTGCGGGGTCGTTGGCATTACCAAAAGCAAATCTCCAGTTGTCATCGAAATTTATTTTTTTTCGTTGCTGTGCATTTATTGTGTACATACTGAAAGTAAGTATCGCTGTAAAAAAATAAATGATTTTTATCTGCTTCATATTTCACATTTGTCCAGTGGAAAATTAATTAAAAGGATTTAATGCGATGGTTGGTCTGCCAGAATTATCAAAAGCACCCAATGTATAGCCTTGCCAGTTATTGTAGGCTTCGGGTTCCCAGTAAAAAACACCAATGCCTTTGCTGTAGCTTACTGCTTTCACTTTGGCGATGATATCTGTTAAAAATGCATTGCAGGCAGCTGCCTGGTCCCAGCTCATGCCCGCTTCGCAGATCATTACCTCCGATCCGTAGCGGGCAACCATGTCATTCATATTCGTTAAGCATTGGCTGTTAAGCGTACTCCAGTTTGCAACTGATGGATATAAGGACATGCCGATCACATCCCAGGTAGCGCCGTTTGCTTTCAATCCATCGAGATTCCAGCGATACAATGCATTATCATAACCGTTGGAAAGATGCACCATTACTTTTGTGGTTGGACTTACAGTTTTAATAGCATTGTATCCTGCAATAAAAAACTTTGCATAGTTGGCCATGTTCACCGAAGCTTTTCCATCAGGCCAAAGCATGCCGTCGTTTGTTTCATTACCTACCTGTACCCAGTCTGGAGTAACGCCGGTTGCTTTTAATGTATTCAATACATTGTATGTATGATTGTAAAGAGAGGTTTGCAATGTGGCCACATCCTGTGCGGCCCAGGCTGCCGGTTTTGCCTGACTTCCCGGATCGGCCCAGGTATCGCTGTAATGAAAATCGATCATTATTTTCATCCCCAGGTTTTTTGCCCGGATCGCTTTGGCGGCCACATCGGCGGAAGTATTCCAGCCGCTGGCCGGGTTCACCCAAACCCGTAGCCGGATCGAGTTGACACCAAGATTCTTAAGCAGCAGCATGCATTCTGTTTCGGCACCGGCGCTGCTGTAAAACTTAATGCCTGCATTTTCCATTTGGGTTAACCAGCTTACATCTGCGCCTTTGGCAAAGAATGCAACGGGTGTTGGGGTTGGCGTAGTGTTGCCTCCACCCGAAGATTTGCTGCAGGTAACTCCTGCGGATAATATCAGCAGGGTTGCAGCCAGTAATTTTATTTTCATATGCAGCGTATTTATTTTTCCTGCCATGGTTGTTGTTTGATCTTTGCGGAATTATTTTCTTGAAGAAGAATCCCGGAAGACCGGGATGGGTTCTAAGATTATTTTTTGAACGGTTTTGTTTTTCCTAGTTTTTTCTTCGATCAGTTTTAGCATAAGCTGAAAAGCTTCTTTTCCCATGTTTACCGTCTGCTGATCGATGGTAGAAAGAGAAGGGCTGATGTGTTCACCAAAACTTTCATTGGCAAAACCGATGATACCAAAGTCTTTTGGGATAGAAATGTTGTTGTGCTTTAATTCTTTGATGGCACCCAAAGCGGTAAAATCTTCCACTGCAAAAACCGCATCAGGGGGCTTGGGTAAGCCCAGGAAATATTTTACTGCCTCTCTGCCGGCATCAATAGAAACATCGCCGTTATAAACAATTTTGGCGTCAAATGGTATCCCGAGTTTTTTAAGTGCCGCTTTATATCCTTCGAACCTGGCTTTAAATATCTTTAAATGCTGAGGCCCGGAAATATGTGCAATACGATTATATCCCTGAGCAATAAGATGCGTGGTGGCCATATATCCCGCCTTGTGATCATTAATTACAACCGAATCAATGTCAAGTTCATCGCTTGTGCGGTCAAAAAAAACGATGGGCATCTTAGCCTGCCGGGCATTTAAAAAATGGGTGTAATCATTTTTTTCCTTGGCCATGGAAACCATGATCCCATCAACCCGGGCATTTAAAAAAGTCTCTATCCCCTTTTTTTCATGTTCCCAGGATTCGTTGGATTGATAGATAAGGACATTGTATCCATTTTTATTTGCCATGTTCTCAATCCCGTGTATCACCGATCCAAAGAAATTGATCTCGGCACTTGGAATGATCACGCCGATAATGCCGGTTTGTCCGGATCGTAAGGATGAGGCTACAGTATTCCGCCGGTATTGCAGTTTTTCTGCAGCCTGTAAAACCCTTTTTTTTGTTCGGGTGCTGATGGCAGGATGATCATTTAAAGCACGGGAAACAGTTGCTGAAGTGGTATTCAGCTTTTTGGCAATGTCGGCAATGGTCACGGTCAGGCTCAAGTTTATGCAATCGTTTGCATAAACTTATGCATTTATTCCCGCCTGCCAAAAAAATCACCGGGTTATGTTCATTTCCTGATTCAGCGGATCATTCCCTGAGCCCCGTATTAACAGTACATCAGCAGGATGAATTCCTTTGCTGTTTATGGCTGTGGTAGGAGTTTATTCATTATCTTCACCCGATTTTAAAAGCGATAATTTGAAATTTACAGAATTCGGATTCGACCAGCGATTGATGGAGGGAATAGATGCCTCCGGTTACGAAGATGCCACCCCTGTGCAGGAAAAGGTGATACCGCTTGTTATGGCAGGAAGGGACCTGATCGCTTCTGCACAGACAGGTACTGGTAAAACGGCTGCCTTTTTACTTCCCCTTATTAATAAGATCATTACCGATCCCCACGAAGATCATACGAACAATGCATTGGTTATTGTACCCACCCGTGAACTGGCCATACAAATAGCCCAACACATGGAAGGACTTTCTTATTTTACTTCGGTTAGTTCCATTGCGGTATATGGTGGCGGCGATGGCAACGCATTTGTACAGGAGAAAAAAGCATTGAGCCATGGCGCCGATGTGGTTATATGCACACCCGGCAAAATGATGGCGCATATAAAGATGGGCTATGTGAAATTAAGCGGCCTGAAATATTTAATACTGGATGAGGCCGACCGGATGCTGGATATGGGTTTCTTCGACGATATCATGTTCATCATAAACCACCTGCCTAAAAAAAGACAGAACCTTTTATTTTCAGCAACCATGCCGCAGAAGATAAGGGAAATGGCAAGAAAGATCTTGCATGAACCGGCGGAGGTGAATATCTCTATCAGCAAGCCAAACGAACGGATAAAACAGGAAGCATTCATTGTTTACGATACGCAAAAGATACCCCTGGTGAAATACCTGTTGCAGAAAAATAATTTCAGATCGGTGCTGATATTCTGCAGCAGTAAAATAAGTGTAAAGCAACTTACCCGCGACCTGAAACGGGCAAAGTTCCTGGCCGACGAGATTCACAGCGACCTGGAACAGGATAAAAGAGAAGATGTGCTTATGCAGTTTAAAAGCAGGCGGCTGCCCATCCTGGTTGCAACCGATATCCTGAGCCGGGGAATTGATATTGATAATATTGACCTGGTAATTAACTACGATGTGCCGCACGATGGGGAAGATTATGTACATCGTATCGGTCGTACGGCCAGGGCCGAAGCTGAAGGTGCGGCTTATACATTTGTAAGCCAGAAAGAGCAGCGTAAATTCCAGGCCATAGAAAAACTCATCGGCAACGTGGTCCCCAAGTCCGTTGTTCCGGAAGAGTTGGGTGAAACACCAACATACAATACTAATCCGGCAAGATCACATTCCGGTAGCCGCAGCTTTAAAAAGCCCGGGCAATTCCGGAATAAACCCCGGTAATTTTCATTTTCTGCCCAAAGCAAAGGACCACCACCCATTGTATATTTGCAGAAATAAGTATTATCAGCCAGGCTTCTTCCATATTGAATAATCCCATTGAATACATCCGGGGTGTGACCGCATTAAAAGCCGATCTTTTAAAAAAAGAACTCGGCATTTTTACTTTCAAAGACCTGCTGGAGCATTATCCTTTCCGCCATGTTGATAAAACAAAGTTTGATAAGATCGCCGGTCTGTCTCCGGCCAACGAATATGCCCAGGTAGCAGGAAAGATCACAGAGGCTGAAGTGTTGGGAGAAAAAAGAGCGAAGCGCCTGGTGGCAACATTGCAGGATGAGACGGGTGAAATTGAACTGGTATGGTTCCAGGGAATAAACTGGATACAGAAAGCAATTTATGTAGGCCAGAAGTACCTCGTGTTTGGCCGCCTCGGATTTTTTATGGGCCGGCCGCAGATCGCTCATCCGGAGATTGAGAGTTTTACCCCACAAAAAGCAGACGGCAAGAATTTTTTAGAACCCGTTTATCCATCCACCGAAAAATTGAAAATAAAAGGATTGAATGGAAGAACACTTGGCAAACTTACTTATGCGTTGCTCGAATTAATCACCGAAAAAGACCTGCCGGAGAATTTACCGGAACCCGTCGTTAAACAATACAAATTCATCAGCCGGTTCAATGCGTACAGGCAGATACATTTTCCAGCAACGGAAAAACATTACCAGCATGCCGTGAGGCGGCTGAAGTTTGAAGAATTGTTTTTTGCCCAACTGCGCATGGGGTTAATCAGATCTTCCAGGCACAGGTACAGCAAGGGTTTGGTATTTGGCCAGGTAGGGCCTTTGTTCAATACTTTTTTTAATGGCTACCTGCCTTTTGCCCTGACAAATGCGCAAAAAAAAGTGCTTAAAGAGATACGGAAAGACACAGGCAGCGGCAAGCAAATGAACCGCCTCTTACAGGGAGATGTGGGAAGCGGAAAGACCATCGTGGCATTGATGTTGATGCTTATCGCTGCCGATAATGGTTTTCAAAGTGTGCTGATGGCGCCAACGGAAATTCTGGCCCGGCAACACTTCAACAGTATTACTGCTCTTTTAAAAGATATGCCGGTTTGTGTAAAACTGCTTACCGGCTCATCCAAAGGAAAAGAAAGAAAAGAAGTATTGAAACTTTGTGAAGACGGAACATTGCATATCCTGATCGGAACACATGCTGTTATTGAGGATAATGTGCTGTTTAAAAATCTTGGTTTTGCTGTGATAGATGAACAACACAAATTCGGGGTGGCACAGCGGGCACAGTTATGGAAGAAGAACAGCATACCGCCGCATGTGCTGGTGATGACGGCAACACCCATTCCACGTACGCTGGCTCTTACTGCCTATGGTGATCTTGATTACAGTGTGATCGATGAGTTGCCGCCCGGAAGGCAACCCGTTATTACCCTGCAGCGTTCGGAAAGTACCAGGCCACAGGTTATGAGTTTTGTGAAAGATGAGATACAGAAAGGAAGACAGGCTTACATTGTTTACCCGCTGATAGAAGAAAGCAGCAAAGTGGATTACGAGAACCTCATGAAGGGATACGAAGAAGTGAAATCATTTTTTCCGGAACCGAAATACTGGATAAGCATGGTGCATGGCCGGCAGGATGCAGCACAGAAAGAAACAAACATGCAGCGCTTTGTGAACAGGGATGCACAGATAATGGTAAGCACTACTGTAATTGAAGTAGGCGTAAATGTTCCCAATGCGAGTGTAATGGTTATTGAAAGTGCAGAGAAATTCGGGTTGTCGCAATTGCACCAATTGCGGGGCAGGGTAGGACGGGGAGCGGAAAAAAGTTTTTGCATATTATTAACGGGCCCCAGAATATCAAACGATGCCCGGGAACGATTAAAGATCATGGAGGCAACAAATGATGGATTCAGGATCGCCGAAAAAGACCTTGAAATCCGTGGCCCCGGAGAGATTGAGGGTACCCGGCAAAGCGGGCTGTTAAACTTTAAGCTGGCAAATATTGTCCATGACAGGATCATGCTGGAAGCAGCAGGAAATGCAGCCCAGGAAATACTGGATGTTGACCCTGATATGAACAAAGAAGCTAATTTACCTGTTAAAATGTATCTCCAGCAGCAAAAAGGGAAAACGGTCTGGAGTAAAATTTCGTAGATTAAAATCATGTTAGTTACAGTTGCAAAACAGGAAATCTTTCGTTTAATTTTAGTACATTGTAAAAAAGAAAAGTTGAAGATCTTGCGTAAAATATCATATCCTGCCATCCTGATCCTTTCTGCACTAGCAAGCATAAAAACAGCCAAAGCTCAAATTGAATTCATACAGAATAAAGGCCAGTGGGACAGCCGCGTAGTTTACCGGGGCGATTTCTCCACCGGCTCATTCTTCCTCGAAAACCAGGGCTTTACTGTCTTGCTTCATAATACCGATGACCTTACAAAGATATCCGACCAGATGCATGGGCACAATCCCAATCCGGCAACCACCGGTCAGCCAATTACATTACACTCTCATGCTTATAAAGTAAAATTTCTGGGCACCTCATCCTTTGCGGCCCAGATGCAGGCTGATAAGATTCAGCCATACACGAATAATTATTTTCTGGGTAATGATGAAAGCAAATGGGCACCCGACTGCCAGTTATCGCAGGCAGTTACTTATAAAAATGTGTATCCAAATATTGATGTACGCTTTTACAGCGATGCTGCAAAACTTAAATACGATATCATCGTTCATCCCGGCGGCAACATCAATGCCATTGCCATGCAATACAACGGGGCAGATAAGATACAGGTTCAGAATAAAGAATTGCTGATCCATACTTCGGTGGGTGATGTAAAAGAACTTTACCCCTACAGTTACCAGGTTGCCGATGGCCAGAAAAGAACAGTGGATTGCAAGTATATTGTAAAAGATAATATCGTCCGGTTCAAGGTAAGTGAATACGACCCGAAGACAACCATAATCATCGATCCTACATTGATCTTTTCCACCTTTACCGGAAGTACGGCAGATAACTGGGGTTATACGGCAACCCCGGGCCCTGATGGAACTTTTTATGCAGGCGGTATTGCTTTTTCGGGGGGGTATCCAACTTCTGCGGGTGCCATACAAACAACATTTGGTGGTGGGGTTAATGAAGACGGCAACGGCCCCTTCGATATAGCCATCATTAAATACTCTGCCAATGGCTCCAATCGCCTGTTCGCAACCTATTTGGGGGGAAGCGGTAATGAACAGCCTCATAGCATGATCTGCGATCCGCAGGGTAATTTAATTGTTGCAGGAAGAACATCCTCTCCCAATTACCCCGGTACTCCAACAAGGACAACGGTTGATTATGACATAGTGATCACTAAAATAAATGCACTGGGAAACGTACGGATCGGATCAGTACGAATAGGCGGATCTGGTAACGACGGGGTGAACATAAGAGGAAAATATGTTGCACCAGCCGGAATAGATGCTACCCGACGCAACTATGGAGATGACGCAAGAAGTGAAGTGATAACAGATGCGGCAGGAAATATTTACCTGGCTTCTTGTACCCAATCAAATAATTTCCCCGTCACCGCTGGAGTTTTTCAGCCAACATTTGCAGGGGGAAGTACAGTGGGACTTAACCACTTTCCGCAGGATGGGGTGATACTTAAATATAATGCCAATCTTACCACACTTTTATTCAGTACATATTTCGGAGGCAGTGGCGATGATGCCTGTTTTGTATTATCACAAAGCCCGCTTACCGGTGATATATATGTTGGCGGAGGAACTACCAGTACAAACCTGCCGGGTGTTACAGCAGGAGTTATACAGCAAACTAACCTTGGTGGGGTAGAAGGTTTTTTAACGCAAATAAAAAATGACGGTTCTGCCATCATAAGAACAACCTACCTGGGAACTACTGGTGACGACCAGGTATATGGTGTTCAGTTCGATAAGAATGGGTTTCCTTATGTAATGGGGACAACTACCGGTAACTGGACAGTGTTCAATGCCCCGTTCAGCAACCCCGGCAGCAAACAGTTCATCAGTAAACTCAGGCCAGATCTCTCGACCTACATGTACTCCACCGTTTTTGGTACCAATGCTTCTGTGCCTAATCTTTCGCCCATTGCTTTTCTCGTTGACCGTTGTGAGAACGTGTATGTTTCAGGATGGGGTGGCGGAATAAATAACCTGGCCGGATTTCAATCTGCCGGAACAGCGGGATTACCAGAAGTAAATCCACTGGGTGGGATTCCTGCGCCAGATGGAGCAGATTTTTATTTTTTTGTAATGGAAAGAAATGCGCAAAGCCAGTTATTTGGTACGCACTTCGGCCAGAACGGAAGTACGGGTGACCATGTGGATGGCGGTACCAGCCGCTTTGATGCCAATGGAATAATTTACCAGGGAATATGTGGTTGTGGTGCCGGCGGAACCTTGTTCCCAACAACACCCGGTGCATGGTCACGTACTAATAATTCCATGAACTGTAACCAGGCAGCTGTGAAAATTGAGATGAATTTTGCCGGGGTTGGCGCCAGTGTAAAAGCAACCATCGATGGGGTTGTGGATACCATCGGTTGTGTGCCGCTTACTATTAAATTTACCGACACCCTTGCAAAGGGTAAAATGTATATCTGGCATTATGGTGATGGTACCCCTAAACCTGATACAACCTTTGCTCCGAATAACACCGTATCACATACTTATACCCAGGTAGGCACTTACAGACTAATGCTGGTAGCAATTGATTCCAATACCTGTAACATTGCCGACACGGCTTATGTGAATGTAAAAGTAGGTGCTAATCTTGTAAACGCTGATTTCAACTTCATAAAACTGGATTCCTGTAATAGTTTGCGCTACCAATTCAATAATTTGACCACGGCGGTAGCGCCCACATTTACCAACCAGTCATTCCTTTGGGATTTTGGTGATGGTTCACCTAAAATAAGAAGTGGTATTTCGCCCATCATTCATACTTTCCCTTCAACGGGTTCTTATGTGATTACTTTGATCGTTGATGATACCGTGTTTTGTAATGCGCCTGATACAGCAATAAAAACATTACGGATCAGCCCGAACGTAAAAGCCATATTCTCCACCCCGGCCCGTGGCTGTGTTCCTTATACGGCTGAATTTAAAAACCTATCACAGGGAGGAACCGACTGGATATGGGAATTTGGCGACAGTGGTACTTCAACAGCCTTTGAACCTACGCATACCTATACCGCAACAGGTACATACAATGTTCGTTTGATTGCCATTGACACCAGTACCTGTAACAAGCGGGATACGTCTGCTTACTTTGCCATAACTGTTTTCCCGATACCTACGGCTAATTTCACCTGGACACCCAACCCGCCAATTGAAAATACCATTACCCAGTTTACAAACCTGTCTATCGGGGCAAACAGGTATGTATGGGATTTTGGAGATGGTGAAAGTTCTACTGCAGTAAACCCATCTCACCTGTACAATGCAACCGGCATATACCAGGCTACTCTATACGCATTCAATATAGCCGATTGTGTGGACAGCATCACACTAGATGTTCCCATCCTCATCCGCCCATTGCTTGACGTGCCCAATGCGTTCACACCAGGCAGGTTTGGTAAAAACGGCATTGTGAAAGTAGAAGGCTTTGGTATTGGTAAGATGAGCTGGAAAATTTATAACCGGTGGGGACAATTGGTATTCTCAACTTCCGACAGGAACCAGGGATGGGATGGAACATTCAAAGGGCAGGTGCAGGCAATGGATGTTTATACATACACCCTGGATGCAGAGTTCACCGACGGCACCAAAGTGCGCAAAACAGGCGACATAACCTTATTGAGATAAACTAACTGGCCGAATGATGAATAAATGAAACAGTAAGATGAAACGACTTTCAAACATATCATTTCTCCTTGCTTTCAGTTTGCTGACAGCAACCGGGATCAACGCACAGGACCTGCATTTTTCGCAGTTCTTCAATACGCCATTAACAACCAACCCGGCCAACACAGGTTTTATACCCGATGCCGATTACCGCATTGGGGCTAATTACAGGAACCAGTGGAGTTCGATCATGTCAACGCCCTATAAAACCATCAGCGCCTTTGCCGACTTTCAGCTTTTCCGGGATAGACTGGAGAATGGCTGGCTGGGACTGGGGGCTGTGATACTTAGTGACAGGGTTGGTTCCGGTAGTTTGCGCAGCACGAAGATATATGGCTCACTTGCCTACCACCAGATGTTAGGATTGAGCAGTCTTGTGTCTGCAGGATTTAATATTGGATGGGCAAGCAAGAGCATTGACCAGACCCGGTTGAAATTTCCCGACCAGTTTGATGGTAAATTTTTTGATAACAGCCTGCCTACTTCAGTTGTGTTAACCAATAATGATGTTAGTTACCTGGATGTACAGGCAGGTATGAATTATGCTTATTTTCCCCAGGAGAATGTTTATATCAACGCAGGCTATTCTATCCAGCATGTGAACAGGCCCAAAGAATCGTTCTTCAGCGATAACACTAACAATGGACGCATACCCATGCGCCATACCGCTTTTGTTAACGGCATTTTTAAAGTGAATGACAGGCTGATCGTAAATCCTAATGCCTATTTCTCTATGCAGGCAAGGGCATCCGAACTGGTGCTGGGCATAAACGGCAATTATGGGCTCACTGAATATGGCGAAAAACAATTGCTGGCCGGCTTGTATTACCGCCTCGGCGATGCGATCGTACCCATGGTTGGTTTTGAGATCAAGAAATTGCAGTTCATGTTCAGTTACGACGTAACAGTTTCTGGTTTGAGTAAATTTAATGGCTACCGCGGCGCTAGTGAACTTAGTATAATCAAAAAAGGTTTCTATCCCGACAATGTAGACAGGAAGTCTCTATGTCCAACGATTTATTGATCTCAACTATAAAAAAAATCATCCGCCATTGGCGGATGATCTTTTTTATAGTTGAGATTGAGCTGATCATTCTTTTTCGATCCTTATTTTAAAATCATCTTTTTTAAAATACTTCCTGTATCTGTCTGTCACTTCATCTGATTGTTTCTTGCCATCAATGTAGAGTGATCTATTCCTGTACTCCAGTTCAAATCCTTTCTTTGTATCTACCAACCCGTCTTTTTCCAGTTGGGTGATCAGTTCCTTGGTCAGCTTTAACTCTTCTTTAGCTTTGTCAATGTCCACTTTTGCCTCGCTCATTATTTTGTCCATGTCTATCTTGTCTATTTCGGCCTTGCTTTTTTCCACTTCTTTTTTTGCTTCTGTAAGTTCTTTCTTAATGGCCTCTTTGTCTATATTGCTGATCTCTTTTTTTGCTTTCTCAATTTCCTTTTGTGCTTCTTTCATTGCTTTTTCAACCTCTTCACCTTTAAGGTCAAGATCCAGGTCCTTCAGGGAAGAACTTACACTGGCCAGTGTTTTGTCCAGGTCAATGCTTTTCAGCGAGCGCTCCACGTCTTTCATTATTTTTTCTGCATCAATGCTTTTTAGGGAGGCTTCTATCTCCTTTTGCATTTTCGAATAGTCGATCTTCTTCATCTCTTCACCCAGTTGCGATAAAGACCGGTCGAGTTCGCTCTGTAGTTTGTCAAAATCCTTCATTTTGATGGAACCATTGTCGCCTCTATCAGGCACGGTGTCGGTGCAGCATTTGTCCAGGTCGTTGTTTCCCTGCACGGCAAAACGATTGTAACCGAAGGGAGAGTCCTGGAAAGACATGGTGATAACACCAACAAGCAGCAGGGCAAACATGGTGCCCAGCACTTTTTTGTTCTTTAAAATAAATTGTTTCATGGCTTTACTTTTTTTGTTTATTAAAATGAATACGAATAAATTCGTAACAAATATAGATTTCCGTTTCAATAATGGCAATGCGTTAAAGAAATTTAACATTTTGAAAGAAGGGATCATCCGGCAACATCTTTTTATCAACTCATCATTTTATACGATTTTTACACAAATAATGTTACATGCCAAATGCAGCAGCAACCGCCGATAAAGCGTTGCAGTATATTGACTCGTTAAAAAAGATAGTGGGTGACGACTTTGTTTTTACCGATGATGAAAGTCTGGATAAGTATGCGCATGACGAAACGGAGAACCTTCATTTCCTTCCTGCTTTAGTGGTTAAGCCCCGTACAACTGAGGAGATAAGTGCCATCATGCGGCTATGCAACAGCAATAAGATCCCGGTCACACCAAGGGGAGCAGGAACAGGGTTAAGTGGAGGTGCATTACCACAACTTGGCGGTGTATTGCTTTCTACGGAACGGATGAATACTATTTTAGAGATCGATGAACGCAACCTGCAGGTGACAACCGAGCCGGGTGTGATCACCGAAGTGTTGCAAAATGCGGTGAAAGAAAAGGGGTTGTTCTACCCACCCGATCCCAGCAGCAGGGGGAGTTGTTTTATTGGCGGCAATATTGCCGAGAACAGCGGTGGCCCGAAGGCAGTTAAGTACGGCGTGGTAAAAGATTATGTACTCAACCTCCAGGTGGTGCTTCCTGATGGAGACATTATCTGGACAGGCGCAAATGTGTTAAAAAATTCCACCGGATATAATTTAACACAATTGATCGTAGGCAGTGAAGGAACTTTGGGCATCGTTACCAGGATCGTTTTAAAACTTCTGCCATTTCCGAAGTACGACCTATTGATGCTGGTGCCTTTTAATTCACTGGAAAAAGCAGGCGAAGCGGTGAGTGCCATTTTCCGGGCGGGTTTTACACCCAGTGCCATGGAACTGGTGGAGATAAATGCGCTGAAGATCGTAAGCAGGTTCGTGGATAGTTCGGTGGTGCCGGTTACGGATGAAATGGAAGCTCATTTAATTATTGAAGTAGATGGCAATCACATGGAAACGCTGATGAGTGAGATGGAAGCCATTGCCGAGCTGCTTACAAAGTTTGACTGTGGCGATGTTTTTTTTGCAGATGATGCACAACAAAAAGCAGAATTGTGGAAATTACGCAGGCGTGTGGCAGAGGCAGTAAAAATAGATGGCTATACCATAGAAGAAGACACGGTGGTTCCAAGAGCAGAATTGCCGGCATTGATAAGAGGCGTAAAGGCGTTGGGGAAACAATACGATTTTGATGTGGTTTGTTATGGTCATGCCGGCGACGGCAACCTGCACATTCGCATAAAAAAACCAGGCAGCATTTACAGCCTCAACAACCCGGATGTGATACCGGCATTAAAAGCATTGTTTGAACTGGTAAAGAAACTAGGAGGTACCATCAGCGGCGAACACGGCATAGGACTTATCCAGAAAGAATACATGAACATTGTATTTGATGATGCCAACCTGCAGCTGATGAGAGGGATCAAAAAAATATTCGACCCAAATAATATTTTAAACAGCGGTAAAATATTTGATGCGGATTAAACCATTCCGCCATTCAATATTCAAAGCTGCCGCAAACGAAAACTAAAATCGGACACATGAAAAAACTGATCATTGCCTTCTTGTTTTTATCCGGTACATACAACGCCATTGCCCAGAGCGATGACGGGGAAAAGAAAGGCGGTTTTAAAAAAGAAAATCTCTTTGTTGGTGGCGACCTGACACTTGGATTCAGTAACATCTATACAGCCATTGGCATAAGCCCTTATTTTGGTTACAGCCTCAATAAATATGTTGACGTAGCTGCCTCTTTTAATTTCAACTACATTGCGCAGCGTGATTATGTTGAGTATGGCGACAAGGTAAGACAAACCATTTACGGACCAGGTGCTTTTGTAAGAGTATATCCCTTCAAATTCGTATTTGCACAGGCCCAGTTTGAACACAACTTTGTCAAGTTAAAATATATCCCTGCAAGCAATACTTTCACCTATCTTCCAAGCACCGATCATATTGATGCCAACAGTTTCCTGGTAGGTGCAGGGTATGCCGGTGGCCGTGATGAGGATAATAAAAGTTTCTACTACATATCCATTTCGGTTGACCTGATCGCAGACAAAAATTCTCCCTATGTTGATGGAGTAGGAAGGCGGGTGCCCATCATACGGGCCGGGTATAATATTGCACTTTTCCAGGGTGGGGGCAGAAGACGCAGGTGATATCAATCAAGATATTTTTCCAGTTCAGTTGGCGATGTGATCACTGCAAACCTGTCTTCAATATTATCATACAGGAATCCTTCTTTTTGCATCGTCTTTGCTAAAGAAAGTAAATGGTCGTAGAAGCCTGCTGTATTCAGGATGAATATTTTTTTATCGTGGATGCTGAGCTGGTTCCAGGTAACCATCTCAAAAAATTCATCCATCGTTCCAAAACCGCCGGGCAATATGATGGCCGCATCACATTTTTCGTAAAGCATTTTTTTACGGGTGTGCATATTGTCCACTACGATGAGTTCGGTAATTCCTTCATGATGTACTTCCCTGTCTTTTAATATGGAAGGAATGATGCCGGTCACTTTTCCGCCTTTTTCCAGCGTGGCATTGGATACAACACCCATGATACCTACATTGCCTCCGCCATAAATAAGGGTGATATTTTTTTCTGCAAGCAGGTATCCGAGTTCTTTTGCCTGTTCCTCAAATAAGGGGTTATTACCCGTTTTGGAACCGCAAAAAACAGCCAGCGCTTTTATCTGCATAAAACTTTATTATTTATTTCAGGCAAAGACACGATATTTTCTCTAAATTGAATTTTATTTTTACATAAACGCCTTCTATGTCCCCCATACTGATGTTCTCGTTTGTAATAGGCTATTTTGCGCTGTTGCTGGGAGTTGCTTATTTCACTTCCCGTAATTCCAACAACGAATCTTTTTTCATAGGCAACCGAAACAGCAACTGGATGCTGGTGGCATTTGGTATGATCGGTACATCCCTCAGCGGGGTAACTTTTGTAAGTGTGCCGGGCGGCGTAGGCGGAGGAAACTTTTATTATTTCCAGATCGTGCTTGGCTACCTGATCGGGTACATGGTCATTGCCTTTGTTTTGATCCCGCTGTATTACCGGATGAACCTTACGTCCATTTACACCTACCTGGAAAAACGTTTTGGAATAAATGCCCATAAAGCGGGTGCATTTTTTTTCATACTGTCACGGGTGGTAGGAGCCACAGCACGCTTATACCTGGTGATAAGTATCCTTCAGTTATTCATTTTCGACAAACTGAAGATCCCCTTTGAAGTAACGGCTTTCGTGATCTTATTACTTATCCTGCTGTACACCTTTGAGGGCGGTGTAAAAACAATTATTTATACCGATACATTGCAGACAACCGGCATGCTGCTAGGCCTCGTGGTCTGCATCATTGTTATCATCAAAGCCATGGGGCTTGATTTTGGAAGTACCTTATCATTGCTGAATGAAAAAGGCTATACCAAAATTTTTAATACCGATGTAAAAGCCGGCTCCTTTTTTCTGAAACATATCATCGGTGGTATGTTCATTGCCATTGCCATGACAGGGCTTGACCAGGAGATGATGCAAAAGAACATCAGCGTTAAGAACATTAAAGACTCCCAGAAAAACATCATGTCATTTACCGCGGTGTTGATGGTGGTGAATTTTCTGTTTCTGTTTTTAGGCGGTATTCTTTATTTGTATGCCGGCACAAATAATATCAACGTTGCACCCGATGATCTTTTCCCAACCATTGCATTGAGTGATGCATTCAGCGGATCGATCGGCATTATTTTCATCATTGCACTGATATCGGCCCTCTTCCCAAGCGTGGATGGAGCCATCACTTCCCTTACTTCCTGTTTTTGCATTGACATTCTGGGGATCAACAAAAAAGAAGGGAGCGAAAAAGAAAAAAAACGGACAAGATTGAAAGTGCATTTCACTTTTGCTGTTGTGTTCTTTTTAATGGTACTCATCTTTAAAGCCATTAACGATAAGCTGATCATCGACTTTATTTTAAAATTTGCCGGTATCACTTACGGGCCGCTGCTTGGACTGTTCTCTTTTGGCATATTAACAAAAAGGCAATTGAATGATAAGCTGATCTGGACCATCTGTATCATTGCCCCGCTGGTAGCCCTGGGGCTGGATATGCTGAGCAGCCCGGAGTGGTATGAGAAGAAACTGCATGTTTCCCTGGGATTAAAATCAATTTCAGAAAGCCTGTTCAATGGGTATAAGATCGGCAATGAACTGATCTTGATAAATGGTATGCTTACCTTCTTCGGGTTATTCCTGATCTCTGAAAAAGGTGATACCAAAACCGATATTTCTCTGTAATTTTGCGAAGTTAGTGAGTGCCATTCTACGCTTTTAGAAGCTGCAGGATGGCATTGTGTTTTTAAGAATCAGGCAGGTAAACTACTTTTATGGAATTGGTGAATTTGAAGGCGGAAGAATATGCAAAACTTCATACTGCACAGTTGGATATTGTTTTGCAGGAAATAGAAGACCATACACTGGCCAATCATCCGCATGCGCAAATGCTGAGCGGGCATGTGCAGGGAAAAGTACTTGAAATGATCAGCCAGATGATAAGGCCGGAAAGTATCCTGGAGATAGGAACATTTACCGGCTTCAGTGCCCTGTGTTTGGCTAAGGGCTTGCAACCCGGGGGTAAACTGCACACAATAGAATTAAGAGAAGATGATGCAGCAACTGCCCGAAATTATTTTAAGAAGGCCGGGGAAGATGAAAAGATCGGGTTGTATGTCGGCGATGCGTTACAGATCATTCCAACCTTGCAGCAGACCTGGGACCTTGTATTTATTGATGCGGATAAAGTGAACTATATTAATTATTACGAATTAACTTTACCATCGGTAAAAAAGGGCGGCTGGGTACTGGCAGATAATGTGCTCTTTCACGGCGAAGTGCTGGAAGAAAATGTGAAGGGAAAAAATGCCAAAGCGATCGCCGCATTCAATGATCACGTGAAGAAAGATGAGCGGGTTCAACAGGCTATGTTAACCATACGGGATGGCCTTTTACTGATTCAAAAGAAATAACGGAATGAACAAATTTATCATAACAATATTGTTTTCTTTTATCTCAGGTGCGGCCCCGGCGCAGCGGATCTCCATTGAGGAATATGTTGACCAGTTCAAGGATATTGCCATGAGTGAAATGAAACGTTCCGGTGTTCCGGCGGCCATTACCCTGGCTCAGGGCATCCTGGAATCGGAGAACGGCAACGGCGACCTGGTGAAAAAATCAAATAACCATTTTGGTATAAAATGTAAAAGCACCTGGGCCGGTGAAAGCGTGAACCATGATGACGATGCAGAAGGCGAATGTTTCCGGGCCTATGACAGTGCGGCACAGAGTTACCGGGATCACAGTGATTTTTTAAGGGGCAATAAACGATATGCATCTTTATTTACCCTGGATGCGGATGATTACAAAGGATGGGCGAAGGGATTAAAGAGAGCGGGCTATGCCACCAACCCCAGGTACCCGGAATTACTTATCAAATACATTGAACAATACAACCTGCAGCAATATACCCTGCTTGTGCTGAATAACACTTCACCATCAGATCTTGCCAAGGCAAATGAAGGAAAAGGTAGCGGGTTGGCGCCGGCAGAGGTAAAAGATGAAAAACCCGTTGTTACGGAAGCTGCTGCAATAACAGGCGATCCAGATAAGATCATCACCATAAATAACAGCAGATGTGTTTTTGTAAATAAGGGAACTTCATTGTTGGTACTGGCCACAAAGCATAACATAAATTTGAATAAACTGATGGAGTATAACGACCTTACCGAAGAAGGCATACTTAAAAATGACCAGTACATTTTCCTGCAAAAAAAATCAAAAACCGGCGAAAAAGAATATTATATTGTACAACCCGGGGAAACGGTGTATGATGTGGCTCAGAAGAATGGTATACAACTCAGGTATCTGCAGGAGTATAATGACCTGCAACGGATAGAGGCGATGCCGGCAAATACAAAGCTGTTTCTTCAGCCCGGACTTAAAGGCGCCAATGCAAAGGAATCAAAAGTAAAAATGCATACCG
>Ga0209023_10000945_pt1 | contig 40984 bp, 37 predicted proteins | sample LakOneMetagenome_FD_187468 | JGI IMG/M metagenome (GOLD analysis project Ga0209023, IMG submission 187468) | Freshwater and sediment microbial communities from Lake Erie, Canada (SPAdes) (version 2) | ecosystem: Environmental > Aquatic > Freshwater > Lentic | place: Lake Erie, Canada...
GCAGATACGCGCTGCCGTGCTCAACCGCTTCACTCGGCTGGGTACCCCGGTCACGGTCCCAGTGTTATAAAACTGATTACAAACAGCGTCAGCTCGGCCTTCACTCGATTTGCTCAACAAAGCCGATGCTAAGTGCAGATGGCAGGCTGCTCCACGCAAATCAGACGTCGCTTAACGCGATCGCGACCAACCTGGATGACCTGCCTGGTAGGAAAACCATTCGATGAGACGCCTTGGTGGCAAGTTTCAGATGCCGCTCGCAAAAGATTGCGTGAAGCAATTAAATCTGCTTCGGCTGGGATGGCAAGTCGCTTTGAATTTGCTTTCGAAGGATGCAGCTGGAAAACTGTTAATGCTGGATTTTTCGATGCATCCTGTTGTCGATTCTGCATGAAATATCGTTTATCTGGTCGTCTCCGGCAGCAATGTCACCGAGAGAAAGCAAGAAGAGCATATGCTGCGACTTACCCAATTCCGAATTCGGCGTCGATCATGCATACGACACTCGCCAGCACCTCGAGGCCCTGAACGGCGGAAAGCAGCGCCTGACGGTCGAAAATGTCGGCTGTTACACTCCGGTTCGGCGTTGCCGTACCCGGCGCGATGGCGGGCGGATGGCGCGAGATTGCGATGACATGTCGCCACGGCTGAGCGCATCATGCATAATCCGGCTGCCGATCCTGCCAGTTGCTCCAAGCGACGCAATTTTCATGATGTTATTCCCTTCCGGAATGGGGGGCCATTGACATCATCAAGGCGCCCGCGTTGGGTCATGGGAATAGCCAGGGCTCTTGGCTGCGCCGCCGCGCCTCGTAGGCGTGAATCGTGTCCGCCTGAGCCAGCGTGATCTCGATTTCATCCAAACCGTTCAGTAAGCAATGCTTGGCGAACGGGTCGATATCGAAGCGATGGGCTGGTCCGGCGGGGGTGGTGACGGTTTGCGCAGCCAGATCGATGGTGAGACGGTAGTCTGGGTTTTTCTCGACATCGATAAACAGCTGGTCGACCGTGGCCCCATCGAGCACGATCGGCAACAAGCCATTTTTTTGGCAGTTGCTAAAAAAGATGTCGGCGAAGCTAGGCGCGATCAGGGCCCTGAAACCGTAGTCCTCCAGCGCCCATGGCGCGTGTTCGCGGCTCGAGCCGCAGCCAAAGTTCTCACGGGCCAACAAAATCTCGGCCCCTTGAAAACGTGTTCGGTTCAGCGCGAAGCTTTGATTGAGCGGCCGGTTTGCGCAATCCTGGCCCGGTTCGCCATGGTCCAGATAGCGCCATTCATCGAACAGGTTGGGGCCGAAGCCGGAACGCTTGATCGATTTCAGGAATTGCTTTGGGATCAGCGCATCGGTGTCGACATTGGCCCGGTCGATCGGCGCCACCAGTCCGTTCAGTGTAGTGAAGGCAAGCATGGGTTCTCCGTTACAGTTCGGTGCTATCGACAAAATGACCGGCCAGCGCCGCCGCCGCCGCCATCGCCGGGCTGACCAGATGGGTGCGTCCACCGGCCCCTTGGCGTCCTTCGAAGTTGCGGTTGGAGGTCGATGCGCAACGCTCGCCTGGTCCGAGCCGGTCGTCATTCATGCCCAGGCACATCGAACAGCCTGGCTCACGCCACTCGAACCCTGCCGCGCTGAAAATACGGTCCAGGCCCTCCGCCTCAGCCTGCGCCTTCACCAAACCGGAGCCGGGTACCACCAGCGCTTGCCGGATCGAGGCGGCAATCCGGCGCCCTTTGACCACCGCTGCCGCCGCACGCAGGTCTTCGATGCGGGCATTGGTGCATGAACCGATAAAGATCTTGTCCAGCCGGATCGCGTCGATCCTGGTTCCAGCCGCGAGCGCCATGTAGGCCAGCGCCCGTTCGATCCCGATCCGTTTGGCGGCGTTCGTCTCCAGACTTGGATCCGGCAAGGAATCGTCGATCGACACGACCATCTCCGGCGACGTGCCCCAACTGACCATTGGCCGCAACGTAGCGGCGTCGATTTCCACCACTTTATCGAACACGGCCCCGACGTCGCTGGACAGCGTGCGCCAATAATCGACGGCCTGTTCCCATTGCTCACCGTGCGGGGCGAAAGGCCGCCCCTTCAGGTAGGCGATGGTTTTTTCGTCGACCGCGACCATGCCAACCCTTGCACCCGCCTCGATCGCCATATTGCACAAAGTCATGCGCCCTTCCATCGACAGCGAGCCGATGGTGGTGCCGGCGAACTCGATTGCGTAACCGTTGCCACCCGCCGTACCGATCCGACCGATGATGGCTAATATCAAATCCTTGGCCGTGACGCCGGCGGGCAGGTCGCCCTCCACTTTCACCAGCATCGGCCTCATCTTTTTTATGGACAGGCACTGGGTCGCAAGGACGTGTTCGACTTCGGATGTGCCCACGCCGAAAGCGAGCGCGGCGAAAGCCCCATGGGTACTGGTGTGCGAGTCCCCCGCCACGACGGTCATGCCGGGCAAGGTCGCACCCTGCTCGGGTCCAATGACGTGGATGATTCCTTGACGCTGGTCGGACAGGCCGAATTGCGTGATGTTAAATTCGCGGCAATTGAGATCGAGCTGGTCAACCTGGATCCGCGACAGCGGATCCGCTATCCCCTGCGCTCGCGACGTGGTCGGCACATTATGGTCGGCTGTAGCCAGCACAGTTTCGCGCCGCCATACGTGACGCCCCAAATGCCGCAGCCCTTCAAACGCCTGTGGACTCGTCACTTCATAGACGAGGTGGCGATCAATGTAGAGCAAGGATGGCCCGTCGGGATTTTCCTTGACGACGTGGCGTCGCCACAATTTTTCAAATAAGGTTGTTGCGCTCATGGCGTGCTTCCGTGATAAGTGCTGGCCGGATCGAGCGCGACCGCCGCGCCCTGGCCCGCCAGCCTTTGTTGGTCCTTGCCGGAGCCGAGACCTCCGGGTTTCGGATAGAGACGGCTCGACAGTCCTGCCTTCATCACTTGGCCGGGTACTTCATGTCCGACGATGGCCGGCAACTGGCGGGCGATATCGAGCATGTCGTTCAGCCTGACGCCGGTGTCGTAGCCCATTGCCTCGAACATGTGAACCATGTCTTCGGTACAGACGTTGCCGCTGGCGCCAGGAGCGAAGGGACAGCCGCCCAGGCCACCCAGCGACGCATCGAAACGATCGATTCCACCATCCAGTGCCGCCAGCGCATTGGCCAGGCCCATCGAGCGGGTATTGTGAAAATGGGCGGTGAAGACGACCTGCGGCCAACGGGTCCATACCGCGTCGCAAAGATGCGCCACCTGGGCCGGATTGGCGACGCCAGTGGTGTCGCACAGCGTCAGGCGCCCCACCCCCATGGCGACACATCGATCGACCAGCTCGAATACGCGCGACGCCGGCACTGCGCCGTCGAACGGACAGCCAAACGCCGTCGACAACGAGACGTTGATCGCCACCTTGCCCGCCACCAGCGCGACGATCTGCGCGAACTGCAGCAGCGACGCTTCGCACGTCATGCGCAGGTTGGCCATGTTATGGGTCTGGCTCGCGGACATGACCAGGTTGACCTCGTCGACACCGCAAGCCAAGGCACGCTCGCAGCCACGCAAGTTCGGCACCAAAGCGGTGTACTCGACCCCCGCCACTCGCTCGATCTGGCGCATCACCGTTTCGGCGTCAGCCAACGCGGGGATGGCTATTGGCGAGGTAAACGACGTTACCTCGATTTTTGCCAGGCCAGTCCGGCTGAGCGCATTGATGAGCTCCACCTTGCGCGCGGTCGAAATGAAGATTGGCTCGAACTGGAAGCCGTCGCGCACCGACACTTCCTGGATATACAAACGCTTGCCGTTGGCTGCTCGCATTGGGTCCACCTTAAATAATGCCGAACGAACGCATCCGCTTCAACTCATCGGCGCCGATACCGACCGAGGCCAGGACCTCGTCGGTATGCTCACCAAGCTTTGGACCAATCCAGTTGGTTCGCCCAGGGGTTTCGCTGAGCTTGGGCACGATGCCCGGGAGATCGATTGGCTGGCCATCCGGCAACTCAAAACGCTCGATCATGTTGCGCGCCTTGTAATGCGGATCCTTGCTGATATCCTCGGCCGTATAGACGCGACCGTTCGGCACTGCCGCCTTGTCGAGCACCACCAGCACGTGTTCCAGATCATGCTGCATAGTCCACGCCGCGATCGCGGCGTCCAGCTTGTCATTTTGGCGTACCCGGCCGTCGTTATGTTTCAGATCCGGATCGTCGCCCAAATCCTCGCGCCCAATCGCCCGCATCAAGCGCTTGAAGATGGCATCGCCATTGCCGGCGATAATCACATACTGGCCGTCGGCACATGGATAGGTATTCGAGGGCGAAATGCCCGGAAGGCTGGAGCCGCTGCGCTCTCGCACATTGCCCTGCACGCTATATTCGGGAATCAGGCTCTCCATCACTGCAAACACAGCCTCATAAAGGGCGACATCGATGAACTGACCGTTGCCGCCGTTGACCTTCAGGTGGTGCATCGCCATCAAGGCCCCGAGCGCGCCGTACAGCGACGCCAGCGTGTCACCCAGGCTGACCCCGACCCGCACTGGCGGGCGATCCTGGAAACCGGTTACGTAACGCAAGCCGCCCATGCTCTCCGCGATCGCCGCGAAGCCAGGCCGCTCGCGGTTCGGTCCGGTCTGGCCATATCCGGATATCCGCACCATGATCAGGGCGGGGTTGATCGCAGAGAGCTCGTTCCAGCCCAGGCCCCAATTTTCAAGTGTGCCGGGCCGGAAATTCTCGATCACAATATCGGCTTCAGCCACCAAGCGCCGCACAATCTCGCGCCCCTCCTCGAATTTCAGGTCGAGTGTCACAGACTTCTTGTTCCTGCTTAGGGTGTACCACCAAAGCGACGTGCCGTTATGTAGCTTGCGCCATTTGCGCAAGGGATCGCCTTCCTTCGGCGGCTCGATCTTGATCACGTCGGCGCCAAATTGCGCCAGCAGGCCACTTGCATACGGACCAGCGATCAAGGCCCCCATCTCCAGTACCTTGACGCCTTGTAATGGCGCCGACTTGGTATCCGCGTTTTGTTCCATCCCGACCCCCGCTGTTAACATGAAAAGCCGCTACAACCTCAACGGCCGACCGAAAACTCTTCAGCTAGCGTCGATTGTAGGTTCAATGAATCCGGTTGACTGTCCCCACCAACGGGGACATCGTGATGCTGCCCCCTAAAACGTATTTGTAGATCGCACAATAAATTCAAATAAAATCAATAGCTTATAGTTTTTAAAAAGGCGTTATAGGTAAGCATTCGGTGAACCCGATATCCCCACCATTTCTTCATCTAGTCCCAGTTTCCTGAATTCCCCTCAGTGCCATTTTCGCGGCCACGAAAGCCTTATGGTTGCCCATTCAACTTCGAAGTTACGCCACATAAATTTCAGCTTATGTTGATTACCCATCCGTTTGTAAATGGAGGACGATCATGTTCGAATTTTTGTTCAAACAACCCGCAATCCTTGCGCGCAACCTCGCGGCGCCGCAATCTGAATCGTGCGAGCAATTCCTTGTCCAATGTGCCGACCGTGGCTATTCGCACTCGATGCTGCGCAAGATTGCCTGGATTCTTCTGGAAGTCGCGCCTGGCATCAACGTGGATCAGGGTGACGTGACCCTTCAAGATATCGAATTGGCGGTTGACCATCGAGCACGATATAGACGATCAGGGCAGCAAGATGGCTTCCACTGGTCTTGCCAGTAGAAGGTGGTGCCGTCGGACGCTTACGATCGAACAACCGCCTCCGGCAGCAACGACGAAGTGCTTCAGCATGCGTATGTCTACACAGTCGAAAAAAGTACAGTAGGCTCACTTTTGGTCCGATACGTGTACAGCTGCCCGATCAGTCGATTGCGCAATAAACAGATCCTGTCCAGGTCCCGCGCAGTGAATACGCGGGAGGCATTGGACGTTTGCCGCTTGATCCGAGGACTTCACCGGACCATCTTCCTCCAATGCTCCATGCTGACCATAGTGGGTTGCAACGATGAAATGCGGCTTGAATACGACACACCAGGCGGGAACGATCAGTACAGCTGCGATCGCGTTGACGATCAGCATAAAAGCCAGCAGAACGGCTGCATCGGACTGGAACCGTAAGTCAGACATGAAAACCCATAAAACCACACCCGCCGTCAAGGTCACCACGGTAAAGCTAACTGCATAGCCTGTGGTCGCTACCGCCGTGACGACCGCTTTCCTGACATCGTGCAAACGTGCCATCTCCTCCCTGATTCGATCCATGAAATAGACGGCATAATCAATTCCAACGCCAACGCCTACCGCAATCACGGGCACCGTGTTAACGCTCATGCCGATTCCTGATTTCGCCATGTATGCATACGTCAATATCGTAGAAAACAGCATGGGCACAACCATTAGAAATCCGGCATGTAGAGAGTCGTAATAGATCGCTACCAGTACGAATGCCAATAGCATGACGCCGGGAATGATTACCCAGTGATCGGTATGCAGCGATTGATTCGTTGCCGCGGTGACCCCCACGATTCCCCCGCCGAGTTCGATATGCAGCCCGGGCACCTCCGCCTCAATCTTTCTGATCCCCTCTTTCGCCACCGCCACCACCCGGTCGATCGTCACCGCCTGAAGATCCTTGTAATAAAAGACCAGATTGGCTCGATCCTCGTCACCGTTGACGAACTCCCTGAGTGCGCCAGGGATTGGACTTGATGTCATGTAGGTAAACATGAGGCCGCCCGTTTCGTCGGCCGTGACGGGTAGCTGCATCCAGCGCGGATCCTCGTTATGGGTGAGTTTATTGACGAAACGAACAATTCCAGGGATCGCCTTGGTGCCGCCGCACGCAGGATCGCTCAGCATGTGCGCCTGGAAACGTTCGATCGCAGCTATCACCTCAGGGCGACGAATGCCCCCTTTTTCGTCGGTGCGGACGAGTACCTGCAATTCCTCCGCTCCGGGGAAGAGATTGTTGATCGCCTTGGTGGATTGGTTGTAATCATGCGTACGATGTAGCAATGGCGACCCAGGTTCAGATTCACCAAACTGGAGGTTAGGCAATAAGGTGCCCGCACCGATGACCGCGATCAGGCTGAGAGACAGAATGATCCGCGCACCACGCTCGGTGCCCCCGGTTCGATTCATGGCCGCGCCGAGGAAGTTTCTAATTCCATGGTTTCCATTAATGGTGACCTTCGGCTGGGGCAGCACGGTAAGCGCCAGTGGCACCATGAAATGCACGGTGAAAATAACTGCAAAGCCCCAGAAGCCAGCGGACAGACCCAGTTTGTGATTGAACGGTGCCGCGCCCAACATAAGCACTGCAATACCGATTGCATCAACGATGATTGCAAGGGAGCCTGGCCTGAACAGTGCGTCAAGTGCATTTCGGGCGGACTGCTTCCCGTTCCTGGTGATTGACAGCTCCTCGTAATAGCGCGCTACCAATTGCACGCCATGGGACGCAGCGCGCGCCGCAATCAGGAATGGGATGGGTAGTGACAGCGGCTCCAGATTAATTCCCATCAGCGACATGAACCCAAGACCCCAGATCGAGGACATCGCAATGCCCAACAATGGCAGAGCAATGCCATACAGGCGCCGAAAATATACAATCAGCAGAAGACTGAACAGCCCCAGTGTGTAAAAAAGGATGCGCACCATCTGGCCGGTATAGGTGTACACCCAGCCAGTCAATACCGGGTTCCCGGTGACGTAGACCTTGTGGCCGGATGCAGCCACCTTGTTTCTGACCTCCATCACGGCGGCGAAGGTCTTGGCGTAATCAATATCGTTTTCGTTGAGTTGTGCCTTGATGATTGCCGCTTTCAGGTCAGGCGACACCAGCAAGCCATACACATTCGGATTGGCGAGCACATCGTTTTTCAGTTGCTCCAGCTCGGCCGCGTCGCGCACGGGTTTCAACGAATCGTAGTACGGCTTGGAGATGAACCCGCCCTGCTCATCCAGCGAAAGCTTGCGCACCGTTCGGTGCGCCAGGCTGGACACCAGGTCGTGGTTTACGCCGGGCACGTTGTCGATGCCCTGCGTCGCCTGATCGATCAGGTGCAGCGTCTTGTCATTGAATACCGTACCTTGTTCCACTTCGATCGCCATCACGATCATGTTCGCGCCACCGAAATCTTCTTTTAGTTTGTTATAGACCTTGATGTAGGGATGACTCTGCGGCATCAAGTCCGAAAAATCCGTGTAGACGCGCAGCTTGGGCAGCGCCGAGCCGAACAGTATGGTCACGATCAGGACCAGCGACAACACGATCTTGGGGTTATCAAAAATCCATTCTTCCGCGCGATGCAGCGACTGCGTAATGGAGCGCTTGAATTTGGTAACCATGCCTTACCTCTTAAAATTGGAATGAGTGGTGTCGATCACGCGCACTAGGCCAGCCGGGCCGCCGATGACCAGGCCCGCGCCGTTGGCCAGCGAGGCGGCGGCACTGAGCGGCACCGGAATTGGGTCGGGATACGCTACCTGCTGCCAGGTATCGCCACTGAGCCGCGCGACTACGCCGCCGGCGCCCACCCCATGCGGCACGCCGTCGTGCAGGAACAGCTGATAAAGCGCCAGGCGCGGCGTGGCGTTTGCCTGCCTGGTCCAAGTCTTGCCGCCGTCCGTCGTGTGCAGGATCTGGCCAGCAATCCCGCTGGCCCAACCTTCCATGCGGCTCGCAAAGAGCGTGGAATAGGGATAGAAATCGTCGGGCATCTTGCCCCGCTGCTCCCAGTGGGCGCCGCCGTCGCTGGTGACCGCGACCAGGCCGAATTCTCCGGTGGCGATACCGAAGCTCGCGTCCACAAACTGTATCGAGGTGAGCTGCGCATCTTTGTTCAGGTCGGTGACTTGCCATGACGCGCCCTTGTCGGCGCTCATTGCGATGGTCGCCCGGGTACCGGCAATCCACCACCGTCCTTGCTGGTCGCAAGTCAGGGTCAACGCTGTGGTGGGCTTGGCGAATTTAGTCCTGTTCCACTTGCTGGCTGTCGGGTCGGACGACCACACGCTCTGGTAGAAATCAATGCCGAAGAAACTTCCGTCCGGACACACAGCCAGGCCGATCATCGAGGCCTGCTCCAGCGCGTGACGTTGCCAGCTCTTGCCGCTGTCATTCGATACCAGCATCGCACCGCGTTGGGTGCCGGCCACGATGGTGCCTGCAGCGGACACCATCGACTGGATGATGTCGTCGCGTTGAATCGGCTTTGCACGCTCGGCCAGGATGGTTGAAGGGTCGGGCGCAGAAGTACATCCGCTAGCCGAAAGCGCTACCATCAAAGCCAATGTTCGTCCCCTGGCAGCAAATGCGAAAGACATCTTGTTTCCTCTTTTTGAAAATATTGCGACGACAGGATTCGTCGAACTGATGAGGGAGCACCTCGGGACTGGTCAGCCACACCCAGGATTGCCGAAGCAATCAAGGGTGGGTTGCGCAGTCCTCTTTGCGCGGTCCGGCGATCGCGCCGCCGGATCCTATTTGCTGTTAGTTGCGAATTGCATCAAGCGAGTACACGTTGAGGGGCGTTTCACCAACGACGGTGCGCTGCCCCAAGGTGGTACACTGGTTCGACTGGACATCGATCGCTCCCGCCGCGTCCCACACCCACACGCCGTACTTCTTGTTCTGCGCGACCTGGCCATCAGGATGTCCCACCCCCTGCATGTACAGCTTCCACAGCTCGCCCTTGCGGTCATATGTCACATTCACGGAGGCGAAATAGGACTCCGCATCGAGGTACATGATCCGCTTGCTGATCGGATGGTCGCCCTTGGCCGGTGTCATTTCGACCATATACACCTTGCGCAGGGACCAGGGCGCGTTGACGTAGCATTCACCCTTGCCATGGTGCGCGGTGTACTTCCAGTCTGGCTGTTTTTCGGCCTCGGTCAGCTTGGCATCGTTGTGGTTGTAGAACGGCATCAGGACATTTTTGGTGCCGAGGTATTTCCATTTCATGTCGGTTATACGCGCGTTATAACCGTGGAACTCTTCGATCATCAAGTTGGACCCGAGGAAGGGATCGGTTGCCGCACCGGTGGAGAGGCGACGTGCCCGGCGCTGAAAGCCGAGATAAAGCTGGCCATCGTCGTACTTGGCGTTGTCATTGAAACGCTTGAACAGCAGCGCCGTATCCTTCAGATCCTGCGGCGCCGTTACACGCATCAGCAAATATTGAAAGTTGTCACCGACATTGGGCTTTACATCCTGTGGTTCGATCAGCGTACGGCCATTCAAATTCTTCAGGTAGGTATCAATCAGCACCGTTCGGTTGACCTTGCCGGAGGTCGCATCTTTATATTTCCAGACAAAAGGAAGAACTGCCGCATCGTCCGGGATTTCGAGGTTATAGCGATGGTTCCAGGCCATCTTTTCGCCCATGTTCGGGTCCGACGCACTAGGCTCGCCGGGAAACGGACGTCCTGCCACATACCCGCCGATTGCGCCGGAGCCCGCCTTCAGGGTCACCTTGCTCGAATACTTGGCAGTGGCGGCGATATACGCTTTCGGATAAGGCGCGCTGATTTGCTTGCCAACTGTGATTTCGACGTCGCCGCTCTTGACCCGCTGGTACACCTCGGGAATCAAGGCGTCCTTGAACTGATCGGCATTTTGCTTGTTGATGACGGTGCCGGCGGTCAGCCCGGGAAAACTGGGAAAGCCATCCTTGTACGGGCGGAACGAATTCTCGATCTCCGCCTCTGTCGCGGCCTGACCCGAAACGTGCAGTACCGAACCCATGGCAAATACAAGCAATGATCTGATGAATAGTTTCATGGTATATATCCTGTCTTTAGAGTTTATAGGTCAAGCTGACGAAGACTTCGTCCTCTTTTACCGCGGTGCCCAGAATGCCGGCCTTGAATCGGCCCAGCGGCTCAATTCCCTGCAAGCCCAGCGAGCCGGTTGCCGGAGCACAGGAGCGGCAGTCGTCAAAGTCGTAACGTTTCTGGTCGGAGCTGGTCTTGATATTCGCCCCGGCCTTGAATCGCAGACGATCTGTGGCGAGCCACTCGATCGAAGGAAGAAACGCTGTTGCCCGCGCATTGAAATCGTGCGCAACTATCAGAGTGGCATTCAGCGTATCCTGCATATATTGCGACCGCAGCGCGATCGTGCCGGTGTAGCTATTCTTCGCATCGACCACACCAGTGGTTCCCAACAGGCCCTGTGTGCGCTCGTGGTCGAAAATATGCTGGTAAAACAGCTGAGCCGATACGGTGACCGTGCGCTGGGGATTCAGGAATGGAATGCTGGTCGGGCGATCCAGGCCGATCACTGAACGGAATACCTGGTTGCGCGAGAACAGCCCGGGCTTGTTGGTGTTGATGAATTCTTCGCCGTTTGTCACCGCCCCCTCCAGCCTCACCGTGGTGTTCAAGGACTCGAGCGAGAAGTCGGCCGAACCGCCGAACAGGTTGACACGCGGGTAGACAACATCGAATGCAACCGTATATGGCCTGATTGCGTGCAGGCTCGGTGCTTGCGAGCGGTAGGTCAGCGCATTCAGCGAGAAAGCGATGCCGCCGTCCCGGCTGACACCGTCAAATTTGATGCCAAGCTGCGTGTTGTTCAGCTTCCATTGCGGCAAGTTTACGTTGCGAAACCCCAGCACGCCGGACGGCACGTCAACCGCAAAGGCCCCAGGAGTTCCCGGCGGTGCGCCGAGCGCCGTGGCGGGCAGGATATTGGCGACCGTGCCGCCGTTATCCCACAGGTTGGCCATGCCCCGGAAGAAGCAGCTTGCATCCAGCGGGCTGTTCGGAGTCCCGCACTGGCCAAAATTATGCGGGCGGAATTTATCGAAGTTCCACACCACTTGCAGGTTGCGCTCGGACAGGGAAGTGCCGGCCCCCATCCGGTAATTGCCCTGCACCATCCACATCGGAATGCGGATGTCCTCGAATTCGTCATAGATCGAATTGCGCGAGTAGTCGACCGGGTTGATCACATCCAGTACCCGGAACAGGTCGGTTCGCCCCCACACCACTTGCTGCTTGCCGACGCGCAGGAAAAACTGCTTGCCGTCCCCCATGTCGAACGTTTTATCCGCATACAGCTCGCGGATGAAATCGAGGCGGTCGTTAAATTCGGGCGATTCGAGATTCGAGCGCGTCTGATCGCCATAGCCGCCAAAATCCCGGCACCCGCGCGCATCGGTGTCGCAGGGACGGACCGGCACGCCGAACGCGAATCCGCCTTGCTGATTGCCCTTATTCCAGCGATCACCCAGGGCCCGTAATCCCGCATTGGGATTATTGGCCGCGTTGAATGCGGGCCCCGGCCCTGGCCCCAGCGGCGCGGCTGGATTGCCTGTCGGGGCGACAGGAATGCCCCCGCTCATTGGAACGAAAGCATTCGACGAAATAAAGGGGGGCAAGCTGCCCGCCAGTACCGGTCCGCCGCTATTGCCAAGCTGAATCGGGCCGCCGGCCTTGTTCCCATATTTCGTATCGTTCAAACGGTAGACGCCATCGAACGTGCCGCGGAAGATACCCCGAAAATTCCAGCCATCGCCTAGCGATTTCCTGGCGTCTGCCTTCAGCGTGTTGCGGAATTTGCTGAGCCCTACGTTGTCTCCGGTGGCATCCTCGCCACGGAAGTGCGTTGCATTTTCGTAGTAGAGATCCACTTGCCATGGCGAGGTCACGTCCGCCACCGGCTCCGCGGATGCGTAACCCAGCATGCCAGTCGCAACTATCGACAGCGCGGCCCGCAATGCCATGGACCTGCGCGCGACGGCCATATTCCAAACTCGATACCTCATCATTGCTCCTCCTCCATTAGAAATCATCTTTTGAAATTATTTTTTCCGCCACCAGCGCTACCGCTTACCCGTCGTGCCCCCTTAAGAAACCTTTGGTCCTGGTTGGGACCAGCTGGCGGGTGACGGCTTATGGATGCTTTTCAGGTACACCAATTATCGGGAGCTAACTACAATAGATAAAGAGACTATGGTGAATTGGCGCAATCACTGAAATGAATAGAGATAAGCGGAGAACGCCAAAACGCGCGCCATGGCCGTCGCGCCAGCAGCAAACGAAGGCGCGGCTGCGCCGTGAATTTGACGATGGCGCGAGCAGCCACGCCGCCCAGTGCAGCCGCGCGCATTCGCCGGCGCCGGATCGATGCGCCTGGTGATGCGTTTCGGGCGCAATGGCGCCATTGCCGCCGTTCCACGGTTGGCAATGGCGCTACGCCCGGATCAGGCGTGCGTCACGCGAGCTTGTCGTGCAAGGTGCGGATTGCCTGCGCAATCCGACTCAGAATGCTTCGCGCCACAGATCCAGCGCCTGTTGCACCGGGCGATCGGAGTAGCTGAACAGCACTGCCTGCTCGTCCGCTTCCAGCTGGTAGGGCATCCATGACGGGCAGACGAAAACATCCTTGGGACCGAACTCGAACGATTCGCCGTCGATGACACAACGCCCCGTGCCCTCGACGACCGCGTAGACGGTCGAGTCGGTCGATCGGTAGGGAATCCCCTTGAAGCCGCGCGGCAGCAATTGCATGAAGGTGCCGATCGTCGGTATCGCCCAGTCGCCGGTAACAGGATTCGTGTATTGCAGTTTGTAGCCCCAGCACGCATGCTGCGAGCCATGCGTCTTCATCGTCTCGAGCGCCGCACGCGTACGCTCATATGGATACCAGAACAACGGCGAGGTGCGCGAGCGCGGCCGGTACTCAACCGGCTTCATGGTGTTGCCGAATCGGGCCAGATTGTCGCCTGCACTGTGGTTGATCGACTGGCGTTCGTGCTCCCCCTTTTCCATGAACTGCGCATCGAGAAGTTCGACGAGGGGCAAGTCCAGGCCATCGAGCCACACCATCGGTTGGTCAGACGGGTTGCCATGATCGTGGAACGACCACGAGGGGGTGATCACGAAGTCGCCGACATTCATCGTGACCTTCTCGCCATCCACCGCCGTGTAGGCGCCCTGGCCGTGCAGGATGAAGCGCAGCGCCGATTGCGAATGGCGATGCGCGGGCGCCACTTCACCGGGAAGGATCAGCTGCAATCCGGCGTACATGCTGTGCGTGATGCGCGAGCGGCCGCGCAGTCCCGGATTCTCCAGCACCAGTACGCGCCGCTCGGCCTCCCTAGCGGTGATGAGCTCACCGGCCTCCTGCAGCCAGGGCCATACCGTGCTCCAGTTCCACAGGTAGGGACGGCAAGGCGTATTCGGCGTGGCGGTGACCAGCGCGTGCAGCACCTCCCACAACGGCGTGCAATTGGCATGATCGATCTTGTCATAGAACGTTTTGCGTTCGCGTGTTGCATCGGCTTGCGGCATCGGCATCATCCGGCCTCCTTCATGTTTTCGGTGAGTTGGAACTTCATTCGGATCGCACCGCCACTTCCATGCGGCCGACACCTTGCAGTTCGACGACGATGCGATCACCCGGCAGCACCGGGCCGACGCCCTCCGGCGTGCCAGTGAAGATCACGTCGCCGGGGTGCAGCGTGTAAAAGGACGAGGCAAACTCGATCAGCTCGGGAATGCCGATGATCAGGTCGCGCGTGTTCGCCTTCTGCCTCGGCTCATCATTGACGGTCAGCCAAAAATCCAGGTTGGCGGAGTCTGCAATCTCGTCGGCGGTGACCAGCCAGGGGCCGAGCACCGAGTAGCTGTCGATCGACTTGCGCAGGCTGCGCTCCTCCGGGCCGCGTACCGTCATGTCGAGGCCGATGCAATAGCCGGCGATGTAGTCCGACGCTTCCGCGCGCCCGATGTTCCGGCCCGATTTGCCGATCACCACAACCACTTCAGCCTCATGGTCGTTGCGCCGGTCAGGATGCTGCAAGGCGATGCCCTCGGCGGGACCGACCAGCGAACTGTTCGCCTTGAGGAACAGGCCGATTCGCTGGATCTCCGCGACCTGGCTGTCATGATGGATCTGCGGTTGCGCCCTCGCCTCCTCCAGGTGCTTCGTGTAATTGACCGGAGCGGCAATGATCTTGCCCGGATTGGCGATCGGACTGAGCAACCTGACGTCGGCCAGCGGCCGGGTCCGAGCGTACGGCGCAACTGATTCGATTCGTTCGCGAAGCTGGGTCAGGTTGGCGATCAAGGCGTCGTAGCGCGGCTGCGGATAGGCAAGGCGCGGCAGGCATTCGAGGGCCGCCGACACATCGCGAACGACCGGCCCCTCCACGATGCCGAGCCGATTATCGTCAAAGCGGCAAATTTTCATAATGCAGACTCCTGGTTAAACTGGTTTTTGTTGACGTTGTCAGTACTGCGAGGCTGGCACATGCAGGGCCAGGCCCTCCAGGCTGGAATCGACCGTCAGGCGGCAGCTCAGGCGGCTGTTCGCCTGGACTGCCACCGCGAATTCGAGCATCTTCTGCTCGGTCTCGGTTTTCGCGGGCAAGCGGTCAACCCACGCCGGATCGACGTACACATGGCAAGTCGCGCAGGCGCACGCGCCGCCACAGTCGGCGTCGATGCCCGGTACATTGTTCGCTACCGCCACTTCCATCAGCGACATGCCAGGCGGCGCGTCGATGACCATCGTGGTGCCGTCCGCGATCATAAATTTGATATGTGCCATTCATTTCCCTTTCAATTCACAGCCAAGGCCTGCAGCGGCATCGCGGAATCAGCCAGTTGCCCGGCCGTTACTTCGGCGCCGTGCCGGATCAGCGCGCGTCCCACCATGAAATCCTGCGGCGCGTCGAGCGCTTCCACCGCGACGACGCGTCGTTTGCCTAGATACCAGACCGACTGGATGACCGATCCGACCGCGCGGTCCGGTGCGATGCGCAGCACGGCTTGGTCATGGTCTTGCGCCAGGCCCGCCACCTGAATCCGGTGCTGGTACTGGTCGGACCAGAACCAGGGCACCCCAACCGGCGGCGGCGGCTTTCCGGCGATCGCGGCGGCGGCGCATTTCGCCTGGTCGATGGCGTTCTGCACCGACTCGAATCGCAGGCCGGCGCCGTACAGCGGATGCGCCTGCTCGGTGCAGTCTCCAATCGCGAAGATGTCCGGATCGCTGGTGCGGCAATGCGCATCCACGCGGATCGCGCGGCCGCATTCGATCCCCGCAAGCGTCGCCAGGTCGATATTTGGCTCGGCGCCGATGCCGATCACCAATGCATCGCCGGTGAAGGACGCAGCCCCGTTCGCGGCATGGATGACGAGCGCGCCGGAACGGTCGGCCTCGATACGGTCGATCGAAGTATCCAGATGCAACCGAACGCCGCGCTGCGCATGGACTGCCTCGATGACATTTGAGGTCGCCGCGCCGACCGAACGCTGCATGACACGCGGTGCCGCTTCGAAGACGGCGACCTCGATGCCGAGCTGGTTGGCCGACGCCGCCACTTCCATCCCGACATAGCCGGCGCCGATGATCGCCAGTCGCCGTGCGCTGGCGAGCACCGCGGAAAGTGTGGCGGCATCCTCGAGCGTACGCAAATAATGGAGCCGCCCCGGCGCATGCGGCAGGCGCGCATAACGCCTGGCACGCGCACCGGTGGCGAGTACCAGCTGCCCATACTCGATCGAGGTGCCATCGTCCAGATGCAGCAGATGCTGTTGCCGCTCGATTGCGACCACGCGCGACCCTAGCCGGACGTCGCAGCGTATCGTTTCGTAGAAACCCGGCGGGCGCAGCTGGATCGCGTCGCAAGTCGCTGTTCGCTGGAGAAAGCCCTTGCTGAGCGGCGGCCGCTGATACGGCAAATACATCTCTTCGCCGACCAGGGTCACCGCGCCGGAGTAGCCCAGCTGCCGCAATGAGGCGGCGGCCTGGCAAGCGGCCTGCCCCGCGCCGACGATCACGATACCTGTACCCATCGTCGTGCTCCCCTAACCCAGCTTCACCAGCATCTTCTGGATACCCCGGAAGCGCGCGTTGCGGTTGAATATGGGTTGTCCGACCAACTCGAGCCTTGGGAACCGCCGCGCCAGCCGCGGCAACGCGATACTGGCCTCGAGCCTGGCCAGCGGCCTGCCGAGACAGACGTGGATCCCCGCGCCGAAGGCCAGGTGCGGGTTGGGCCGGCGCGTCAAGTCGAAGCGGTCCGGTTCGGCGAAAGCGCGCTCATCGCGGTTGGCCGACGCCTGGGCGATAATAATCTCAGTATTGGGTGCAATGGTTCCACCCGGGATGGTGATTTCACGCGTCGTGCGCCGGCCCTGGAGTTGCAGAGGAGTCGAATAGCGCAGGCACTCCTCGATGCCCGTACCGATCACCGCGGGGTGCTTGCCGAGCGTATCGTATTGCTCACGGTTGTGCAGCAGCACCAACGTCGAGAGCCCCAGCAGGTTGGTGGTCGTCTCATGCCCGCCGTTCAGCACCACGATGCACATGTGGAGCATCTCGTCTTCGGTAATCGTCTCGCCCCGCTGTTCGGATGCAACGAGTGCGCTGATGATGTTGCTGGGCGTTTCCTCGATCGGCCGCGCGCGCCATTGATTCACGAACGCCAGCAGATATTCCTTGAAGCTCGCGGTGGCCGCGTGGCCTGCGCGGATTGCCTCCGGCGTCACCGCAGGATTAAGCGGGAGCAGCACCTGTGCGCCAAGGTCGCGGATGCGGGGCCCGTCCGAGCGGGGCACGCCGAACACGTCGCAAATCACCTGGACCGGAATGCGCGACGCAAAGTCCGAAATGAAGTCGAACTCGCGCCTGCCCTCGAGTTCATCGAGCAGGCGATCGACGATGTCTTCGACCGTGCTGCGCAGGCGCCCGATCGACGACTGGTTGAAAAACGGATTGACGATGTCGCGCAGCCGATCGTGATCGGGCGGATCGCGAAACAACATGGTCGTGGTGTGATGCTCGAGCAGCGGACCTTCGCCGAACTTCTGGCGATACATGTCTTCACGGTTGACCACCCCCGACAGGTCGCGCCATACCGCCTTGACGTCCTCGTAGCGGGTCACCAGCACCGAGCCGTCCGCGTTGCGGTGCAGCGGGTCGTTATCGCGCAGCGCCCTGAAGAACGGATAGGGATCGTCATAGTACGCGTCGGGCAGATTGAACAGGTCGAACGGCGCGTCCGGCAAGACGCTCGCGCTGCTTGCAGATTTCATGTAACGATCCCATCTCGGTTGATTCATCATTTCCGCTCCGGCTCCCTGGCCGGGGCGGCAAGCGGCGTACCGGCCGACCTGATCGAGCGATCAGCCAGCCGGACCCTCCGCCCTCAGCGTTGCCTGCACTGCGGCCCGGTCCGCCACGCGTGCGAGATAGCCGGTGAGCACCGGCCAGGGAGTCAGGTCGACCGCGACCCACTGGCCCCAGCCCAGCACAGTGAACAGGTAAGCATCGGCAACGCTGAAGGCGTCGCCCATCAGGTAGCGTTTGCCGTCCAGCCGCGTGGACACATGCTCGAAGCGGCGGGCCAACACGTCCTTCACGCCGGCTTTCCATTCCTCAGGCGCCTTCGGGTTGAACAGCACGCCGAAACTCTTGTGCAGTTCGGTGGAAATAAAGTTCAGCCACTCCTGCAGCCGGTAGCGCTCCATCGATCCGGCAGCCGGCGCCAGCTGCTTCTCGGGCACGCAGTCGGCGAGGTACTGGACCAGCGCCGCCACTTCGGTGAGCACCTGTCCGTCGGCCAGCTTGAGCGCCGGCACGTAACCTTTCGGATTGATCGCCGTAAAATCGAGGCCAGCCTCGGTCTTCCTGGTAGCCAGATCCACCTTCTCTTTTTCGAACGAGAATCCCCCTTCGTTGAGGACGATGTGGGCAGCCAGGGAGCAGGCGCCGGGTACGTAATAGAGTTTCATGTTTTCCTTTCGGGTCAATCAAGAATTCACGCCTTTTTGGGACAACTGGCATCCGCGGGCGCCCGGACGAACACGGCGCCGTCCTGGACGACGACCTCATAGGTCTGCAGCGCAATCTCACATGGAAACGACAGCGCCTTTCCGGTACAGACGTTGAAGGTGCCGCCGTGCAGCGGACACTCGACGATGTCGTTTTCAAAGTACCCGTCGGTCAACAGCGCGGTGTTGTGCGTGCACACGTTGCTGGTGATGTAGATGCGGCCATCGACGTTGAATGCCGCCAGCGGGGGGAAACCCTGAACCTCCAACGCCGTCATGTCGCCTGCGACGTCGCCGGTGGCGCACACCTTGATCAGTTCATTCATAAAACCACCATTTCTCCAAGTGAAAGCCGATGCGCACCGACCGATATCATCGGCCTGCCGTACGACGTGGACAGCCCGCTTATGCCGGCTGCAGTTCGTCGCCGCCATTGACCTTCATGATGCCGCGCACACCGAGACCGCCATCCGTATTGATGACGACGCCGGTAATGGTGGCGGCGTTTTCACGCGAGGCCAGCAGTACGAATGGGCCACAGTAATCGCGAGGCTCGGGCGACACGCGCAGCGGCGTAATGTCGCGCAGGATCGCGTCGAGGTGGTCGATCTGGTCGAGTTGCTGGTGCGCGGTACGCGTGGCTGCCAGGCCGCTCAGCTGGGTCACCATGCCGCCCGGCGCCACACCATTGACCCGCACGTTGGGGGCAAGCTCGTGGGCGAGCTGGCGGATCACGCCGACCAGGGCGTGTTTCGACGCGGTGTAGATCGGTCCGCCGCCGCCTGGGTAGAAGCCGGCGTTCGACACGGTGAAAATCATGCTGCCGCGCGATTTGAGCAATTCGGGCAATGCCGCTTTTGCGCCGAGCAGGCCGGCCTTCACGTTGACCGCGAACAGTTCGTCGAAGGCGGGGCCGAGCTGTTCCGCATCGAGCTGCGCCAGCCCGGCAAAAAAATCGAAGATGCCGGCATTCGCCACAAACGTGTCGAGCTTGCCGAAGCACTCTACCGTTGCCCTGACGGCCGTTTCGTTATCGCGGTAGGAAGTCACGTCGCCGGCCACAGCGCACACCTTGTCGCCGAAGTCCTTTTTCAGCTGCGCCACCTTGGCCTCGTCGCGTTCGAGAATGCCGACTGCCGCGCCTTCGTCGAGAAAGCGCTGGACCAGGGCGCGGCCCAGGCCCGAACCACCACCAGTCACCAACACCACATCACCTTGTAACCAACCCATTATTTTCTCCCTGGTTTTGATAAAAATCACCCGCACAATCACTCGCGACCGGACACCTTGCGCGCCGGCTCAGTCCTCCGGCACGGCCGCTGCGGCGCGACAGCCTGTGTCGACCAGCACGCGGCCATCCACGATATGCACCGCATACGTGCCGATGTCCTCGACCAGCGGTGCGCACTTCGCCTTGCCGGTGCGCACGTCGAACTTTCCTTGATGCAATGGACACTCGATCTCATGGCCATCAAGAAATCCGTCACACAGCCGCGCGTGGCCATGCGTACAGATATTGTCGGTGGCGAACAGATCGCCACCGACGCGATACAGGGCCAGGCTCCTGCCGCCGGCTTCAATGCCGATCACATCGTCTTCGGGGACAGCATCGAGCGCCGCCACGTCGGTCCATCGTTGATTCATGGCAGGGCCTCAGATCGGGTAAATCAGCGAGTTGGGAATCATCTCGCTGTCGTAGATGCAGCAGCGCGATGCGAATTTCATGCCGTTCGGAGTGCGGCAAATCGTATCGATATAGCGTCCCACGTTGAACACCGTGGAGTCTCCGTTGAGCTTGGTACGGAACACGGCATAATTGGCTTCCGAGGTAACGCGGTCGCCCTCCTGCGTCAACACCAGCGGCATGCCGACGACGTGGCGCTGGTAGTACGGATCGTGGAACAAGGTTTCGCGAATGCCATACGCACGGTCTTTCAACATGCGGCGGCTGATGAATGACATGGTGGCTAACGGGAACCCACGCTCATGGTTTTCGCGCGGCTGGACCTTGTACTCGCACTCTTCGGTGAAAAAATCCACCCACCGCTCCCAATCGCCGGCATCGACGGCAGCCGAGTAGTCGGCATACAGGCGCAGCAAATCCAGATAGGTTTGGAAATCGGTCGTCATCACAGCTCCATTACCTTGCGCCAGTAGTTGTACATGCCACGAATGAGCGTCTCCGTCACCATATGGTCGGCGTTGCCGCATTCATGACCACCCAGCTCGGCCACGGTGCGGTGAAACGGCTTCTGCTCGAATCCTTGCTGTGAAAATTCAATGACCTCGCCATCGTCGGCGGAGACGAAGCCGGCCGGCCCGAACAGGTTCGCCTGGATCAGGCGGCGCTCGGTCATTTCCGGCGTGTCGTCCTCGAACCCGAAATGGGTCCACACGAAGTCGAACGAGCCCGATCCGTTCGGCTGGATGTGCCGCGTCGACACGCTGTTGACCTGCTGCTGGAATACGACGCTCGGGAAGATCGTCATCATGACGGCGGTCGGCTCGCCCCACCACGGCTCGTGCACGATATCGAGCAAGCGCTTGTCGTTGATCTGCATGCTTTCCTTGAAGCTCGTCACGCCTGCCGTGACTTCGCTTTTCGCGCCGGCGGTGCCCCTGGTCGAAATCATCGCGGCATGACGGTACTGGCTATCCATCTTCAGTTCCGACTTATTGTCCGCACGCCACAGGCCGTAGGTGACAAACCAGGTGTGCAAGAGACCCGGATGGTAGGGGTCCTTGATATTCTCCTGCATCAGTTTCCAGTTCCCCGGAATGCGCTGGCGGTTGTAACCGAGAATCGTGAGCTTGCGGCCGCTGAACAGGCGATCGAAGTAGCCCAGGATGTCGGCGCCCAGATACTGCTCCAGGCTTTCGACGCCGTGGTCGAACGAAGCGAACACGACGCCACCGCGCGTGGCCACCTTCAGCGTATTCAGGCCGTGTTCCTCGGTTCTGAATTCCGGCGGCATGCCGCCGTTGACCTTGCCATCACGCTTCACCCCGCGGCGGAACGGAACGCCCTGCAGCTCGCCATTCAGACGGTAGGTCCACTGATGGTAAGGACAGACCAGTTCCTTCTTGTTGCCGCTGCGCTCGCGGCAGAATTGCATGCCCCGATGGGCGCATACATTCTCGACCACGTTAATGGCGCCATCCTGGTCGCGTGTCATGATTACGGACCGCTCGCCGACGACTGTTCTCTTGAAGTCGCCGGCATTCGGGATTTCCGCTTCCAGGCCGACATAGCACCAGTGGCCGTGATAGAAAAACCGTTCGAGTTCGCGCTTGTACAGCGCTTCATCGGTATAGGCCCAGAATGGAACGCGGCTGGAACCTTCTGCCTCCCACACCGGGTCCTTGGGAAATACCACCGGAATGTCACCCATATTTGTCTCCTTGCGTTTTCGGCTGGCTCGGTGCGATGTCAGGCAGCGACGCTGACTGCAATCTCGCCCAGCCCATCGACTGCGCCGCGCATTACATCGCCGCGATTCACGCTGTTCACGCCCTCCGGGGTTCCGGTCATGATGATGTCGCCGGGCTCCAGCGTTTCGTACTGCGACAGATAGGCAATACACTCAGGCACCGACCAGATCATCTTGTCAATATCCGACGACTGCCTGCCTTCACCGTTCACGGTCAGCGAAATCGTGGCTGACTTCGGATGTCCGACCTGTTCCACACGATGCACCGGACCGATCGGCGCGGAATGCGCGAACGACTTGCCGAATTCCCACGGGCGACCTTTATCGCGAGCGTCGAGCTGGAGGTCGCGGCGCGTCATATCCAGGCCGACCGCGTAGCCGTAGACATGCTCCAACGCCTGCCCGACCGGAATGTTCGCCCCGCCCTTGCCGATCGCCACGACCAATTCGATCTCAAAATGAAAATTGGCTGACATCGGCGGATAGGGAATGGTCACCAGCGTTGTGCCGGCTGGCACCGTGGCGCAGGCCGGCTTCATGAAGAAGAACGGTGGGTCGCGATCCGGATCCTTGCCCATCTCGCGCGCATGCGCGGCGTAGTTACGGCCAACACAGAAAATCCGATTGACCGGGAAACACTCGCTGAGCCCGGCAATGGCCAGCGTGTAAATTGGAGCGGGGGTAACTGCATACTTCATTTCAAGTCCTCGCGTGGAGATTCATTCGATGTTTCAATGCGCCGGCCATGCTGGCGCCGCCCATCGTGTCTGGTGTTAGAACTGCTCGCTGCATGCACCAATTCGGTTGCGCAATTCAAGTGCCGCTCGCGTAAAAAGCGTCAGCGTGTATATGTTCAGGCAACACGCCCTTTTCCTGGACCAGCAGAGTCGCGGCCTCGACCATGGGCGGGGCTCCGCACAGGTAAGCGCGCCAGCCAGCCAGGCTGTTCCAGTCGGCTGCCACCGCGTCGGTCACCAGCCCGCTGCGCCTGCGTGCATCGTCATTCCCCATGGCGACCACGATGTGGACGTGCAGATTGGGGAAGTCCGCCGTCAGGGCGTCCAGCCACTGTGTGCCGTACAAGTCTTTCGGCGAACGCACCCCAAAGTACAGATGAATCGGGTTGGTCATCCCCGCGCTCAAGGCGCCGCGCAGGATCGACAGCACGGGCGCCAGGCCGGAGCCGCCGGCCACACACAGCATCGGCCCCTGGTGCTTCCTGCGCAGGTAGGCGGCGCCCATCGGACCACTGACCCGGACTGCGTCGCCTACCTTGAGGGTGTCGGCGATGTAGCTGGTGACCCGTCCGCCAGCCACCAGGCGGATCTGGAACTCCAGTTCCGCGTCGTCGCTCAATCCAGCCATCGAGTACGGCCGTACATGCTCTGGCGTAAATTGCAGCTGGACATACTGGCCTGGCGAGAAATCCAGCGGCTTGGACGGGCGCAGGCGCAGGCGCTTGATGTCGTGCGTCAGGTCCTCGATCGAGGTGACCGTCGCTTTCACGATCCGCGCCGGATGCACGACCACTTCGTCCGGCTCCGCGATCTCGATGGTGCAGGCCTCGATCAACACGCTCTGGCAGGCCAGGACATGGCGGTCGCCATTCAGGTTCGGCACCTTGTATTCCTGCCCCAGTTCCATCACCTGGCCCGCCACGATTTTGCAGCGGCAGGTTCCGCAACGGCCCGAAATACAGCTGTACGAAATGGGGATCGCGTGCTCCCTAAGTACCTCAAGCAGGTTGGAACCTGGGTGCACGTCGATCAGGCGGTTCTGCGGCTTTACAAACAGGTTCATCACAATAGGCTCTGAAATTTAAGTTAATTAATCTTAGTCCGCCGACCAATATTAAAAAATAGAATGTTGTGAATTCAGTGAATCACTCACCTAAATAGTGGCAACAAGCTCGGCTGCGGAATGGCGAAAACGCTCGGGCATGGCCGGTGCGACCGAGCTGGCGCGATCCTCGCTGAAATCCGAAAACGTCTTGTAAATGACGCCGCGCATCCACTGATTGCCCGGCTCTTTGTGAAACCTCGCGTGCCAGAACAGATTGATGGCGATTTCGGGGAACGGCACTGGATGGGCGGAATAACTGAGCCCGAACGGCTCCAGGCTTTGACGGGCGAAGCGTTCGGGTACCGTGGACACCAGGTCGGTGCCCTGCAGGATGTGGCCGACCGAGACGAAATGCGGCACGCTGAGCACCACGCGCCGTTGGCCGCAGTGGCGTTCCAGCACCTCGTCCACATTCAAGTGTCCGGTATCGGCCGACACCACCATCAGGTGGTCCGCGCCGGCAAATTCTTCCAGCGTCACGCCCGGCTTATCGAGTACATGCCCTTTGCGGAACAGGCAGACATAGCGTTGTTTGAACAGGCGGCGCTGGAAATATCCGGCTTTCAGTTGGGGCAACAGGCCGATCGCCAGATCGATATTGCCAGCGTCCATTTCCTCCGCCAATTTGATCGCGCCATTGCGCACGGTGCTGATCGTCACCCCCGGTGCTTCGCGCGCCAGGGTGGCCATCAGCGTCGGCAGAAAATAGATTTCGCCGATGTCGGTCATCCCGATCGTGAACTTGCGCGTGCTGGCAGTCGGGTCGAAGGTCTGGCGATGGTTGAGAGTGGTCAGGATCGTCGACAGCACGTAAGCGATCGGCTCGGCCAGCTGCTCGGCAAACGGCGTTGGCTGCATGCCGCGCGAAGTCCGCAAGAAAAGGTCGTCGCCCATCAGTCGCCTGAATCGATTCAAGGCGTTGCTGACCGCCGGTTGTGTGACGCCAAGCTTGGCCGCCGCGCCCGAAACGCTGCGCTCGAGCAGCAGCTGGTTGAAGACAACCAATAGATTCAGGTCGATGTCGTTCAGGTTCATGGGTGGCCAAGCTCCTTACGCGCCAGGTTCCGCATCCGGCTGACGCGAAGGATGGGCAAGTTGAAAGGCGCTGAGCGACTGGCACGCCTGGTCGATCGCCATCAGCGTCGGATAGGCGGACAGGTCAACATTGAATCGCTGCGCGTTGTATAGTTGCGGCACCAGGCAGCAGTCGGCTAAGGTCGGAGCATCCTGGAAACAAAACCGGCCTCGCTGCGCTGTGCGCGCGAGGCTGCTCTCCACGGCAGACAGGCCCAGGCCGATCCAGTGCTGTATCCACACCATCTTGCTTGGTTCGGACAGCCCCAGTTCGCCGGTCAGGAACTTGAGGACCTTCAGGTTGTTCAGCGGGTGGATATCACAGGCCACGGTCAGCGCCAGCTGGCGGACCAGGGCCCGGTCTTCCGCCGTCCCCGGCAACAACGGAAAGTGGGGAAAACGCTCGTCCAGGTACTCGATGATCGCGAGCGACTGGCTCACCGTCGCGTCGCCTTGCTGCAATACCGGCACAAGGCATTGCGGATTCAGGGCCTGAAACGCGTGCTTGAACTGTTCGCCGCCATCCCGGTTGAGATGAACCGCAACATATTCGTAGTCGAGTCGCTTCAGGTTCAACGCGATACGCACCCGATACGACGCGGTACTGCGGAAATAGTTGTACAGCACACGTTCGGCAGGATTCGTTCTAGCCACGGGACGCTCCAATGCATTGAAGGGTTACGAAGATGGGAAGCGCCGGCCGAACGTGCTGCGCGAATTGCCGCGGGCCGTGCGCCGTGCACAGACGCCCGCGGAGCCGTGCGCCGCCGCACTGCCTCACTTACAGCATGAAGTTATGATTTTTGCCGCGAACAAAGCGTTCATCGATATCGCACAAGCGGTGCAACAGCCGCAGCTGGCCATCCGCGCCGCGCCGCCAGGTATCGGTACGGCCGTAGCTGTACGTCATTTCGTCATATACGCGTCGGTTGCGCACGACATAGCAATTTGCCTGGACAATATAGGTATCGTCCTGCTCGCCGTGGAAGACCTCGATATTATTGAGGAAGTGGCGCACCCGCTCACGCGGATCGGCGGTCCATTGCATCCCGGTTTCCACTTGCCGGACGCGCGCGTCCAGGTCGTGATAGCGGTCGTTCATGCTGTAGACGCCGTCTGGCCCGTGGTAGCGGTCCTTGCGGAAGCGCAGCTGCATGTTGATCGCCTGGTACAGCACATTCTTGTCCAGCAGCGTCTCCAGCCATTCCCGAAATCGCTCTTCCCGCACCAGGCGGGCTTCGCGAAACAGCGCCTGCTGGACTTCGTGATAGAGCTCTCGCGAAACCGGTTTCTCCGTGTTCATTTCTGCCCCCCTGCTTTCGCACCGAGAATCTCATCCTTCCAAGTCTCGTCATTGGCGCGCAACTCATCCCAGTTATTGGCCGACAAGAATTCCTGATACGCGCGATAGAAGCCCCGATAGGAAGTCTCGCCAACCGCGGAATGCGAAATAATGCCGGGATGGTCCGGATCCTCGATCTCGGTCCCCATGCCCATCTGGCTGTTCAGCGTGCCCTTCCGGATTTGCGTGCCGCGATTCAGATGGGTCATCGATTCCATGTTGTCGCTGTCGTCCGCTTCGAACATGCCGGCGGTGCCGAACGAGCGGATCATGCCACTCGTGACCAGGCGCTTCAGGTCCTCCGGCATGTTTTTCTCGACGATGCCCCAGGTGAATACCTCGATCTGGTGCGGGCCGCGCGGCGCCCACACCTTGAACGTGTTGGTGCCCCACAAATAGGAGTTGTTTGGAAAGATCGTCGAATTGAAATGCGAACCGTAATACTTGGCGCGCAGCGCCCCGAGCTTCTCGGCGACCTTCGGCCGGTTTTCCGCATACCAGGCGCGGCAGGCCGCGCCCGCTTCTTCGCCGATGATGCCGGGGCCGGCATTGAACAGGATGCCGAGACCATGGCCATGGCGGGTGGTAATCTGCAAGCCCGCGCCTTCCGGCGGCAGCACCTTGTTGCCGGCAAGGACAGACAGTTCGCCGCCGAGGGCGGCGAGCGATGCGGCGTGCGTCCAGCCGACGTGGTAGGCGTCGCCGACGAAGTTTTCGCTCGGCGTTTTCCAGTTGCAGTTCAACAGGCTGCGGGCCGGCGGTCCGATCAATTCCGCCCCGCCGGTCGCTTCCATCCAGATATCCATGTACCACCGCATGTCGCCCAGGTAGTCGTACAGGCTCGGCGCACTGGCATCGAAGCAGCCGTAAATGAAGCCGTGATAGCTCTCGACGCGGATCTCGCGCAAGCCGAGCTTGTGCTTTTCCAGGCAGCCTTTGTAGAGCTCCTGCTCGAACGGCACCGCCTTCAGCGCGCCATCCATGCCGTAAGCCCAGCCGTGATAGCTGCAGGTAAAGCCCCGCGCATTGCCCGCCTCCGCATTGCATAGCCGCGCGCCGCGGTGCATGCAGTGATTGAGGAAGGCTTTGACCGAACCGTCGGGTTGGCGCACGATCAGCACTTCATCCTCGCCCATGTAGCCGGTGACGAAATCACCGAGTTTCGGGATCAGGCTGTCGTGCGTGAGGAATAGCCAGCATCGGCCGAAGATGCGTTCGAGCTCGAGTTGATAAAGCTCGTCATCGTAAAAAATCTTCTTCGCTTGCGTGCCATTTTTTACATCTACCAATAATTTAATATCCAACATGTTATTTCGCTCCCCCAGTTGCAGCTTTTGCTGTCGATTCCAAGTACTCCACTAGAAAATTCAGACGGTCGTTACCCCACCACATTTGCTCGCCGACCATCATCGTCGGCACTCCGAATACGCCTTTTGATTGAGCCTCCCGGTTGTTGTCTTCGTACCGCTGCCGCGCATCGGTACCGTTTGTAGATGCCAGAAATTCATCGGCCGGCCAGCCCAGCTCCGACGCAACCTCGCGCAGCAGGCCCTCGTCCGACATGTCGCCGCCCAGGCCCCACACCCTGTGCCACGCGGCGCTGACGTAGTTCGCCGCCTGCCCCTGGTCAACGGCATAGAACAGCCCCTTGTTGATCCGGTCCGAGTCGAACGACGGCGGAAAGGCGATCGGCACGCCGTACGCTGCGGCCCAGCGGTTCATATCGGTCGCCAGGTAGCGCAGCTTGGGCGGGATCTCCCGATTGGACGGGCCGGTATTTCCCGCCGCCAGCTTGGCTTGCCGCAGATCGATTGGTTTGTACTGAACGACATAGCCAAACCGCTCCGCGATCGCGGTCAGCCGATGATGCGCGAGGTAGGCGAACGGGCTCATGAAATCGAAATAGAAGACCAGTGTGTTGTCCACGGGCACTCGGCTCAGGCCGCTCGCTTCAACTCGGCGAAGCCAATGCCGGTAATCCATTCGGGCACCGCTTCATAGGCAATCAGGCTGGCCTTGACCTCGCCCATCACGCCCATGGCGCAGATCCAGTTCTTGATTTCCAGGGCGCCGTTGCCGCCTTGCTCGAGAATATATTCATCCGACAGTGCGATCAGTCCTTCGACATCGCCCTTTTCAGCCATCCCGAGCACATGGCGATCGAACGCTTCGTTGACCCGTCCCATCTCGGCTGAACCGACCCAATGGCTGATCCCCCCGGTGCCCAGCACGACGACCCGTTCGTCCTTGTCCCAGGATTCCACCGCACGGCGGATGCTTTGTCCGATGACATGCGAGCGCCGGCTTTCAATCACCGGAAACACACCGGCGTTTTGGTAAATCGGGATGGTGCGCACGGCCGGGTTTTGGCGCGATACGAAATGGTGCGGCACGGCGGCCGCGTGGTCCACCGTGAGCGATTTGGCGAATGCCCAGTCGATGCCGTCGGCGAAGCCCGTTTTCAGGATGTGTTCCGCAAGCGCCGTATTATTGGCCATCGGTGCGCGCGGAATATTCAGCCAGTCCTCCAGCGGCCCGTCGACGTCGCCGATCGCGATCAGGCAGCGCGGGATGCAGTGCGGGCCAAACATGGCGTAATGATCATCGCCGATACTGATGACGGTGTCCGCATTCAACTCGCGAATGCGGCGCCCGATCGTGTCAAATGCCGACTCGATGATCTGGCGCTTCTGTTCCGGGGCCGCCTGCGGCGCGCCGGCAATCAGCGGGTCGTGCGGCATCAGAAATCCACCAACTATTGTTGCCATGCTCTGTCTCCTTCGATTGCGGGCTTGGTTAATTTTTGCCCGGCGTTAGTGTCGTCAATCCGTGTGGCTTGCGCCCCTAGGCGCGGTCGGCGGAATGCATGCTCTGCATGTAGTCGCCCATGCTGCCCGGGCCGCGCACCGCCAGGAACGCCATCATCAGCAACAATGTGTTGGCGTCGCGCCGCGCCAATTCGCCGACGGCGAGTGAGCTCACTGCCGCCTCTTCATCGGGTTCCAGCCGGAACTGTGCAAGGTAATTTCCTGGAGTCTGGCGAAATTTTTCCGCATCGGCGGGGTTGGTGCCGATCTGCCACAGCGCCTTTTCGATTGCATTGATACTCATGTTGAGCGTCTCCTGTTATGTAGTCGTGCTGATCGGCGGCGGCGTTGCTGCGCCGCGCGGGGCTGCTATCTGGCGGCCTCTGCGCTGTACTGCTGATGCAGTTCAGCCCAGCGCGTGCCGGACAGGCGCGCGCCCTCGAGATACGCTTCCGGCACCAGGTGGTAGGGGGGCCGGCATGGACCTGCAGACATCCAGCCGGCGGCATCCATGCGCGCCTTTTCCAGGCCGATGTTGTAGGTGGAAAAATCTTTGAAGGAACCATTGGGGAACAGCGTCGCGTAAGTGCGGCTGATCGCCTCCGACACCATCCTGGCCTGCGTCCAGTCAGCGGATTTTTTCGCTTTGGCGATCTCGTCGCGCAGGCGCAGCACCGGCGCCGGCCCGCAGACGGCGCCGCTGGTCCAGAACGCCGTGCAGAAATCAGGGTCGATCCGCGCGGCGGCGTAATAGTCGGCGTCGAACGGAAGGAAACGAATCTTGCGTTTGCTGAGATTAAGGTCGGGCACCAGCGAGCCGATCCCGAGATATTTGGCGGTAATCACCTGCGGTATCTCGCAAACCTGCGCCCAGAATTGACGCGGAAAATCGAACTTGAAGGTCTCGCTGTTGGCGTACACGCAAATTGCCATCTCCGGACATGCCTCGGCCACGCTGCGAAAGAACTGCACGGCGGTGGGGACGTCCGCAATCTGCCACATCGGCAATCCCAGCATGGTGCCGTCGCAGCCGATGTCGTACGCCGCGCGCGTCTGGCGGATCGTTTCGCGCGTATTCAAACTGGTGGTGCCGCAGAAGTACGGTACACGCCCACGCACGGTTTCGACGACGGTCGCCATGAACTGGCGCTTCTCGTCCCAGGTCAGGCTGGCGCCCTCGCCGAAGGTACCGAGGCTGACGATGGCATCAACGCCCGACTCGATAAGTTTCTCGACCACTCGCGCCGTCTCGTCCAGGTCGACGGTTTCTTCCATGCGCCAGTCGGACGCGCCCGGCCGCGCCGGGGTCGGCATGATCGCCCATGCCCCATGCACGTCGTCGACCGTTAGCAAGCTTGATTTACGACCCATCCGTGTTCTCCTCGATGTTGATTGTGTGTTGCCGCGGCTTGCGGGAGGCGCGTCGTTGCCGACATGCCGCGCCCGCGCCGCGGCAGATTGTTTAGAAGGGATATTGCTGCTGGTGCGGCTCGATGGTGATCCAGCGCAGCTCGGTGAACTCTTCTATGACGGCGCGGCCGCCGTCGAACCGCCCATACCCGCTCGCTTTCATGCCGCCATACGGCGCCTGGGCCTCGTTTTGCACCGTCGAGCCGTTGACATGGCAGGAGCCCGTTTCAAGGCGCAACGCGATCTGCAGTGCGCGGTGCACATCGCGGCCGAACACCGCGCCCGACAGGCCATATTCGGTGTCGTTGGCAATGCGCAGCGCGTCTTCGGCGTCCTTCGCGCGGACGATGGCGACCAGCGGGCCAAACGTTTCCTCGTCGTAGATGCGCATCGTCGAGGTGACATGGTCGACAATGGTGGCCGGCATGATCGCGCCATGCGCGTCGCCGCCCGCAACCACCCGCGCGCCCTGGCTGACTGCGTCGGCGACCATCGCATTGAGCCGCTCGCCGGACTCCGGCACAACCATCGGGCCCACCACGCACGATCCGCCGCCCTCCTTTGCCGGATCGCCCATGGTCAGCTTGCGGGCCGCCGCGGCGAACTTCTCCACGAACTCGTCGGCAACCTTTTGGTCGACCACGATGCGCCCGGTGGTCATGCAGATCTGCCCTTGGTACAGGAAGCAGCCGAACACCGCGGCCTTGACCGCTTCGTCGATGTCGGCGTCGTCAAGGACGATCAGCGGCGACTTGCCGCCCAGCTCGAGCAGGCAACGTTTGAGATGCTTCGCGGCTTTCTGGGCGACGATGCTCCCCACCCGTGTCGACCCGGTGAAGTTGATGCGGCGCACCGCCTTGTGGGCAATGAGGGCGTCCACAATCTCGGGCGCATCGTGCGGCGCATTGGTCAGTGCGTTCAGGACGCCGTCCGGCAGTCCCGCCTCGCGCAGCGCATCGACCAGCAGCATGTGGGTCTTGGGGCTGAGCTCGGACGCGCGGAACACCACAGTATTGCCACAGGCAATCGGATAGGCGATGGCGCGGGCGGCCAGTACCACCGGTCCGTTCCATGGCACCATGCTGAGGATCACACCCACCGGTTGCCGCACCGTCATCGACAGCGTCCCCGGCTTGTCGGTCGGGATCGTCTCGCCCTGAATCTGCGTGGTCAGGCCGGCCGCCTCGCGGAACAGCCCTGCCGCCAGCATGACGTTAAAGCCCGCCCACAATTCCGGCGCCCCGATCTCTGCCGCCATGACCCGGATGAACTCCGGCGTCTTCGCTTCCAGCAGGTCGGCTGCCTTGAGCAGCACGCGGCGGCGTTCCGTCGGCCCGGTGGCGGACCAGCTCTGGAACGCTTTCGCTGCAGAATCCGCGGCCCGGACGGCATCGGCCACCGTTGCCGCAGCCGCCCGCGTTACCACCTCTCCCGTCGTCGAACTACGGCGCTCGAAAGTGGCGCCTCCGGCGGCCGACACCTCCTGGTTGTCGATTATCAGTTGCGTATCCATCTTCACTTGATCTCCATTATATTTTTACGACGGGCAATGACGGCGGTCGCGCCACTCGACGGACAACCGTTCCCCACGTTCCAGATGTGACGCTCGGATTATGCTGAGCCTGGCAAAATTAAAAAATAGAAGGTGGTGAATTCATCCAATCACCCAAATCAATACTGCCGGGCCGCCTGGTGACCTGGACTGGCTGCACAACGTCGAGCTGTGCCGTCGCTTGGGGCAGTTCCACTCACCGGTTTTCTGTGACACGCTTCGAGCCTAAGACAGTGCTGGTTTCGCCGCAATTGGACAATGGTTTAGCGGCTCGCTCCTTTTCGACAAGGGCGCAGGCGCAGTGAGCTCGGGATGTGAAAGTGCCGGAACCGGCTTGCGTGGGGCGCGCGGCGGCATGCGATTGCCCGGGGCCGCATGCTGCGGGGTGGTAGCGGATTGGCGCCAGGCGGGTCTGACGCGCCGCGCGGATGGGATGCCGGAAGGGGGTGAAACCGGCGCAGGCCTGGCTACGTGCGCGTTCCGAAGGCAGATCGAACTGCACTCAGCAGGTTTTCGCCGCAGAAGGGCTTCTGCAAATAAGCCACCGCGTTCGCCCGCAACGCTTGCGCCATCTGGCCGTCGCGGTCTTCATTTGCCGTTATGAAGACGATGGGGAGCTGGCAGCCGCTCCACGCCAGATGCCGCTGCAATTCCAGACCGCTCATGCCGGGAAGCGTGACATCGAGAACCAGGCAGCCGAATTGATCCCGCCGTGCGGAGCGTAACCAGTCCTCGGCCGAACCGAAGCTGCACGCGTCGAATCCAGCCGATTTCAGCAAACTTTCTGTCGCTTCGCGCAGCGCCGCCTCGTCGTCGACAATGGCAACGAGCATCTGGTCTCCCGCAGTTCGCATGGCGTTCCTTGTGCGGATCTCTAACGGAAAGCAGTGTAGGCAATTGGACGCCCGCAAGCTATTACACCTAGGTATAAGGGCCGTTGTCCCTGCGCTCAGCCAGGCGCAGCTGTTCGGCCATCCGCACCAGTGCGGGAAGCGAGCTGGCCTTCATTTTCTGCATGATGTGGTGGCGATGAACCTTGATCGTGACCTCCGTGATGCCAAGCTCGGCGGCAACGAGCTTGTTGAGCATGCCCCTGACGATCAGCACGATCACCTCGCGTTCACGCACTGTCAGCGTGTCGTACCTGTTCTGCAGCTCGGCCAGCTCCGCGCGCCCTTGCCTGGCCGCCTGGTCGCGCTCGAGCGCCTGCCAAATGGCGTCCAACAAATCCTGTTGACGAAAAGGCTTCGGCAGGAATTCAGCCGCACCTGCCTTCATGGCGCGAACCGTCATCGGGATATCGCCGTGGCCGCTAATGAAAATGATCGGCATCCGTTCCCCCGCGATGGCGAGGTCCCGCTGCAGGTCCAATCCGCTAAGGCCGGGCAGGCGCACGTCGAGCACCAGGCAGGCAGCGGCGTCCGGCCGCTGGTGTCGCAGGAAGTCCTGCGCGGAAGCGAACGTCTCGACCCGCAGCCCGATCGACCGGATCAGGCTATCGAGCGCTTCGCGCACCGACTGGTCGTCATCGACGACGAACACAATGGGATCGGTCGGCTTCACGATCCGTCCGCTGTCTCGGTCGGCAAAGTGAACTGAAAAGTCTCGCCAGGACCGTCGTTGGACGTCGCCCAAAGGCGCCCGCCGTGCGCTTCGACGATCGAACGGCTGATCGCCAGCCCCATCCCCATGCCTTCGGCCTTGGTCGTATAGAAGGCGTCGAAAATGCGGTCCCGATGCTGCGCGTCGAGACCGGGGCCCGAATCGCGCACCGCCACCAGTATCGCATCCGGCCCGTGGCTGCTGGCCGCCCCCTCCAGCACCCGCGGCCGCTCCGTGACCGAACTCATCGACTCGATCGCATTCATCATCAGGTTCAGAATGACCTGCTGCAACTGGACCCGATCCGCCATCACCGCAGGCAGGTCGGCAGCCGCGCCGCCATACAGTGCCACGCCGTGGCTGCGCGCTTCACCCTGCACCAGGCTGATCACTTCATGAATGACCTCACCGATGTGAACCTCGGTCTTGCACGGCTCCTCCCTTTTCAGGAAGCTGCGAATCCGCGAGAGGACCTCGCTTGCCCGGTTGGCGTCGCGGATGATACGTTCCACCGCGGCGCGCGCTTCGTCGACATTGTCTAGCTGTGGCGCGAGCCAGCGCAGGCATGCATGCCCGTTGGTGACGACCGCGGCAAGCGGCTGGTTGACTTCGTGCGCGATGGACGCCGCGAGTTCCCCCATGGTCGTGACGCGGCTCACGCGCGCAAGCTCGGCCTGCGCTTGCGCCAACGCCTCCTGCGCCCGTTTGCGCTCGGTGATGTCGTCGACAATTCCCACCAGCATCGGGGCCATGCTGCCGCTTCCCGGAATAAGCGATACGCTGGTGTTGGTCAACACGAAGGTGCCATCGCGTCGCTGGTAGCGAATCTGCCGGTGGTATTCGGGTAGCGTATCGTCGAGCAGCCGGCTGATCCCGGCCCTGTTTTCCTCACGGTCATCCTGGTGGATCAGCGCCATCATTGCGAGTTTGCGTAACTCCTCTTCCCGGTACCAGAGCATACTCTGAAAGGCGGGGTTCGCCGCCAGGATCCGTCCGCTCAAGTCCGTCAGCGCGATGCCGGCCGCCGAATTCTCATAGACTGCCCGCCAGCGCTGCTCGGACTCCTGCTGTGCGTCGAGGCTGCGTTGCATCGCCCGCCGGTTGGCGATCAGCTGCTGCGTCATTTGCAACAGGTCGACGTTCTGCGTCGCCAGTTCCTGCTGCAGCGCGTCGCGCGCGCGCTTCATCACCACCAGGTTGCGCACGCGGGCGCGCAACTCGTGCGCCGAGAACGGCTTGGTGACATAGTCTTGCGCCGATTCGGCCAGAAGCTTTTGCTGGAGCGCCTGGTCCGCGTTCGCCGACAGCACCAGCACCGGCACATGCGCCAACGCCGGCAGCGCGCGCATCTCGCTGACCAGCCGGTCGCCGCCGAGCTTGGGCATCATCAGGTCCGTCACGACCAGATCCGGCGGCTCGGCGATTGCTTTCGCCAGCGCCTCGGCGCCGTCGGCGGCAGGCGCGACGCGATACTCGCTGGCCAGCACTTCCATGATGAAGCGCCGCATTTCGGGGTTATCCTCCGCCACCAGAACCAGCGGCCGATCCGGCGCCCCGCCGTCCTCGGCGGCGTCGACCGCGATCGGCCGCAACTTCTCGACCGCATCGACGACCGCTGAACGAGCGCCGGTCGCGCACGTCGCTTCGGCATTTTCGACGCAGGCGCCCGCTGGCGCGCGCAGCGGCAGCGTGACTTGGAACAGTACACCGCCACCAGGCGGATCCGAGATTTCGATCGTTCCACCATGCAAGTCGACGTACTCTTTCACAATCGCCAGCCCGAGCCCGGTGCCGCAAAAGTCGCGGGTGGTCCCCCCTTGCGCCTGGCGGAAGCGGTCGAATATCTCGTCGCGCATCGCGGGTTGAACCCCCGGCCCGCTGTCCTGAACACTGAGCAGCAGGTGTTCGGTCCCGCGGAACTCGAGCGCGCATCTGATCCGGCCGCCGGGGGGCGTGAATTTGAAAGCGTTGGAGAGCAGGTTCAGGAGAATGCGTCCGAATTTCTCGGCGTCGATGTCCGCTTCCAGGGTGTCAGGCGTATCAATCGTGTACGAAAGCGAACGCTGCGGCGCCAAAGCATCGAAGTGCGCGGCGACCACGCGTACTTCGCGCGCCAGGTCGACCCGCGCGTAATCGACGTGCATCTTGCCCGCATCGAGCTTCGCAAGGTCGAGCAGATCGTTGACGCGCCGAAACAGCGATGCCGCATTACGCTGGATGACCCCGAGGTCGCGCCGCTGCGGCTCGCTCAGATTGTCGCCGCAGGCGAGAATCGATTCGACCGGACCGAGGATCAACGCCAGCGGCGTGCGCAGCTCGTGGCTGACGTTGGCGAAAAAATCATTCTTGACCTCATCGAGCTGCCGGATCTTGTCGAGCAGCCGCTGCAATTCCTCGTTCTTACGCTCGATCTCGCGCTCGACGCGTTTCTTCTCCGTGATGTTGCGGCCTTCGGGCAGCAAAAACACGATCTTGCCGTTCTGGTCTTTGATCGGCAATAGCGAGAAGTCGACGGTGATGGTCTCCTCGCCGGCAGCCTGGCCGAACACTTCGACGTCGCGGCGCACGAACTCCCCCTCGCGCGCTCTTCGGATGAAGTCGCGCTGATAGTCCTGGCTCTCTTTCGAAGCGGCCCACCAGCGCGCTTCCCAGAATGGTTTTCCCTGAATGTCTTCGAGGCGGATAGCCGTGCCCTCAAGGGCTGCGCGATTGATTTCGAGCGTCAACCCGTCCGGGTCCAGCAGGCCGACGAACTGATACATCTCATCGAGCACGATGCGCGCCAGCTTTTCGCGGTGAGTCTGGAGATCGTCAGTGGCATGGAGGGTGACATCGCGGACGCGAAGCACCGGTGAGTCGGCAAACAGCTGGCGGTTGATGGTGGGCATGCGTCCCCTGCTTGTAAAAACGTCTCGAAATGTAGCGCTCAGCCCGTTGAGCAGCCCCCTTTTGAATTCATGGGATAATATTTATGGAGCCAATGTTGGCTCGTTAATCGCTAAATGTCAACGGACGGCAAAAAGGCTCCCGAAACGTCAAATAAGGCGCTGGTTTACCTGCGTCGTAGGCGACGGGGACGCCGTCGTTACGGTGGTGCGGAGCACCCTCGGCAATCGTGCATGCGCGATACAGTGAGCAACGGCCGTTGCCGGGGGAAGGCTTTTTTACGACGCCGTCCCAGTGTCCTTTGGCCAGTACGTCACCTCGTCTTGTAGCCCATGGACTGCTGCCACGGCTACTCAAGCTCGGCTTAAGTACGCCCAGCAGGATTGGAGTCGCTCTGCCGTGAGGGTGGCACCGCTGTCCGGCGAACTCGAATGCAAGTCGAGTGCGAAACGATCGGCTCATCAAAATTTATGCCGCCCCCCCCAAGGTAGCAGCCTTTTGATTTTGTCCCGCAACCACGGTGCCAAAAGCCAGTCAATCCACCGGACTTAAGCTCTGAGCCCGGCTGTCCGCTGCCTGACACTTCGACCAGCTTCGTCCGACTGCCTTTGTTTCTGGGCTGCCTGACGCGACGAGGTGCAAATAAATCTTGACACATAGCCCAGTCCGTGCTGCCGCCGCCCTGGCCCGCGAAGTTCCCGCTTCGCGGGCAGTGCGGCGGCCAATGACGATCTTTTTCCCCGATCGTCGTTGCCCCTGTCCGCCAGGGTGCCGATGCGGCGCTGTTAAGGACGATCTTCCAGAGTCTGCGCGCATGATCGGGCTGCCGGCGGGCACACGCATCTGGATCGCTGCGGGCTTCACGGACATGCGCTGCGGGTTTAATGGCCTTGGCGGCCAAGAGCGTCTGGTGCACAATATTTTGAATGGATGCTAACTGCAATTTCAGCGAGGTGACATTATATATGCTAATGTCGAGTGAAATGTAGCATGTATATGCTGTAGGATTCGCTAATAAAGCATGGTTGTGCCACCCTCTGCCGTGCCTTTGCATTGTTCAGTTGACAAGATAGAATCTCGACCGTTCTCTACCCATCAAAAGGATCGGATGCGATGCCTGCGCCGGGCCCGCGAGCCCCAGGCTCGCTTCCCTGCCGCGGCGCGCACTTCACTGCATGCAGCGTTTTCTTCCCGCCACGCCCGCCGGCCGCCTCGCCCTCTTCCTGGTTTTCCTCTGGTTCGCCGTCCTCGCCCTCACCCGCCCGTCGAAAGGCGGCGACTTCCAGGAATATGCGCTGATGACGATCGCCCTGGCCAACCATGCGAGCCCGGACGTCCGTCCTGAAGACATCGCGGTGGCCGAGCGCCTCTCCCCCGACGCCGGCTTTGCCGACGTCCACCGCCAGCTGCGTGCGGGCATGGCGCGCGGCGACAAATGGCCCTTCCCCGGTTTCGTGGTCAGCGCGCACGGCGGCTACTACGCGATGCACTTTCCCGCCTATTCGGCCCTGGCCGCGATCCCGTTCAAGCTGCTGGACGCCGTCAAGGCCCCGCCCTACAAGGCGTTCCAGATCGTGAACCTGGGGGCGCTGACGATCCTGGTGCTGGCCCTGTACCGCTTCAGCGGGTCGGTCGGGCGCACGGTGTACGCAACCCTGCTCTTCCTGCTGTCGGCCGGCCTGCTGTACCTGAACTGGTGCAGCCCCGAGTTCCTCACCGCCAGCGCGCTGCTGGCCGCGCTGGTCTACACGGTCCTCGGCCGCCCCTATCTCGCGGCCCTGCTGGCCGGGGTGGCGGCGATGCAGAATCCTCCGCTGGTGTTCTTCTCGGTGTTCGCACCGCTCATTCGCATCGCCTACCTGCGCGCCGGCGAGGATCTCGCCTGGTCCGCGGCGATCCGCCGGGTCGTCACGCGCCACACGGTGTTCGCCTCGATCCTGCAGGCGCTGCTGGCGGCCCTGCCGGCGGCCTACAACCAGACTCTCTGGGGCGTGCCGAGCATCATCGCGGTGCTGTCGACGGACCCGTCCTTCATCACGCCGCTGCGCTTGTTGTCCTTCTATGTCGACCTCCACCAGGGCATGATCGTGGCCTTCCCGGTGGTGATGCTGCTGGCCGGCGTGCAGCTCTTCGCCCGCGGCGGGCGGCGCTGGCTGCCGCACACCTTGCTCGCCCTGCTGTTCAGCGTCGCGCTGGCCCTTCCTTCGCTGTCGGCCTTCAACTGGAACGCGGGCGCCGCGGGCGTAATGCGCTATGCCGCCTGGGGCGCCATGCCCCTGCTCTACCTGGTGCTCGGCTGGATGCACCGCGCGCCGCGCTGGCCGGCCGCGCTGCTGGTGGCCATGCTGCTGGTGCAGGCGGGCATGGTGAAGTATGCGCGCAGCTACGGGAACGAGGAGTTCGGCCGGCTGCCGCTGTTCGTGCTGCAGCACTTCCCTGCCCTCTACGCGCCCGACCCGGAGATCTTCTTCGAACGGATGACGGGCAAGGACGGCTCGATGCACCCGGACCGGGTGGTCGCCTATCCCGACCTGCAGCATCCGACGAAGATCCTGTTCAACGCCGACAGCGCGGCCGCGCACGCGGCCCTGTGCGGGCCGGGCGGCCGGGTCGCGGCGGGCGACGCCCACGTCTACCCGCGCGGCTGGCGCTACATCGACGGTGCGCCGGTCTGTGCGGCCGGGGCGCCGGCGCCGAGCGCGGCGCGCTGAGGGTGCGCACGGCTGGCGACCAGCCGTTTGCGCGCGCGCGCCGCAGGAGGTAAAAATGCACATGCGAACTGATCACTCGAAAGGATGAGCATGGGCATTACTGTAAAGAACACGACCCCGGACACGACCAGGGTCATGCTGGTCGGCGAAATGATGGACGGCAGCTTCGACGCCAAGGTGATGGCGGAGACCGACGTGCCCTACACGAAATACTGGGACAACGAGCTGGAGCAGCGCATCGTCTATCTGCATCCGGATCCGGAACAGCTCACGGCCATCGTCGCCGCCCTGAACGATCGCCGCCTGTCGCTGGACGACCTGCAGAACTTCGGCGGCTCGGCCGGGGGCAGTTCCGAACTGCCGATCTGAGCCTGTCCCTGTCGCCTCAGGGCAGCAGGCCGGCGCCGGAGCCGACGATCTCGTCGTGGCGCTCGTGATCGCGCTTGTGCAGGTAGGCCGCGGTGGTGGCGATGTTGGCGTGGCCGGCCGTGTCCTGCAGGGTCTTGAGCTGCACCCCGCTGTTGGCGTGGTTGGTCAGCATGCTGTGGCGCAGCCAGTGGGTGGAGGCCTGGCGCAGGCTGGCGGCGCTGTCGCCGTCTCCCACGCTCGCCGCGTGGTCGGCGGCCGCCAGGAACACCGCCTTCAGCGCTTCCGACGCCGCTTCGTCGGTAATCCGCACCGGCGCTTCCCTGCGGCTCGACAGCACGAGCGGCGTACGGTCGGCGCGGCTGCTTTGCGGCAGCAGGCCGAAGGCCTGGCGATAGCTGCGGTAAGCCTCGAGCATGCCTGGCGGGACCGGCAGGCGGCGCGGCTTGGCGCCCTTCCCCATCACGTCCAGCCACCAGCGGCCGTCGCCTTCGCTGTAGATGGCGCCCATGGCGGCCCCGACGATCTCGTTCAGGCGCGCGCCTGTCTGGGCGAAAGCGACCAGCAGGAAGCGGTCGCGCTCGCGGCGGCGCAGCGCCGCCGGCGAATCCGCGACGCGCTTCGACACCGCCTCGAGGGCATGCCCGATGGCCTGCGGCGTCAGGTAGCGCGTGATGCGGCTGCCCTGCGGGGCGCGCACATTGCGCACCAGGCGCGCCAGGTTGCGGCGCAGATAGCCGGTCTGCTCCGCGTAGCCCAGCAGCCCCTTCACCGCGATCATGGCCTGGCGCCGGCTGGCGTCGGACAGCGGCCCCGAAAACGGCCGGTAGCGCGGGTCGCTGCGTGGCCACTTGGTGGTACTGACCCATTCCGGCGGCGGGTTGCGGATGAATTCCCGGTAGGCGTGCAGGTCGGCCACGGTCAGCTGCTGGAAGGTCTTGTTCGCCTCTTCGCGGCACCAGGTCAGGAAGCGGTACAGCTCCTTCTGGGTGTTGGCGATCGAGCGCGGGCTCAGTTCCCCGTGGCCGATGTATTCGCGTGCGATCTCGACGTCGCTCTGGGCGCTGGTCACCGGCTCGTCCCCGATCGGCCGGTAGACGCCGGCGCCGCGCACGCTGGCGGCCAGGCGCTCGCCCTCGCCGTCAGGGGCGGGTGGCTCGA
>Ga0209023_10000946_pt1 | contig 40941 bp, 38 predicted proteins | sample LakOneMetagenome_FD_187468 | JGI IMG/M metagenome (GOLD analysis project Ga0209023, IMG submission 187468) | Freshwater and sediment microbial communities from Lake Erie, Canada (SPAdes) (version 2) | ecosystem: Environmental > Aquatic > Freshwater > Lentic | place: Lake Erie, Canada...
CCGGCCTGGGCGGCTCGCTGCAACGCGCCGGGCGTCGGTGTCGACAAGACCTACCATGTGCAGATCGATCAGCTGCCCTCGGCGCAACTGCTGCGGCAAGTGGTGGCGGGCGTCGCGGCCGATGGCGAGAGGCTGGCGGCGAAATCGGCGCGTGTGCTGCGCAGCGGCGCGCGCCACGCCTGGCTCGAAATCGTGCTCGACGAGGGGCGCAACCGGCACATCCGGCGCCTGCTGGAAGCCTGTGGCGTCGCTGTGCTGCGGCTGGTGCGCGTGCGCATCGGATCCCTGCGCCTGGGCGACCTGCCCAAAGGCCAGTGGCGTCGGCTCAGTACGCCGGAAATCGCGGCGCTGGGCCTTTGAGCGTGGCGAATCGGCCGCCGCTGCTGACGTTGCGCGAGTGCGAGGCCTTGCAGGCTGCGCGGCGCGACGGCGCTGCCACGATCGAGTGCACGCTCGATCTCGGGCTCACGCAAGTGCCGCTTGCGCTCGGCGCAACGGACTGGAGTTGCGCGGATCGCCGCTTTCCGTATCCCGATTCCTTCAAGCCGCGCACGGTCTATCACTGGAGCGGCGATGCATTTGAACCGGTGGCGCGCTACACGACGTCGCTGTTCAAGCTCGTGCCGACTGAATGGGGCGCTCCGACCTTCGAGATCGACGGCATCAAGATGCTGCCCACTGCGCGACTGTCGCCTTACGCGGATGCCGAACAGAAGGTCGCCCTGGTCGCGCCGCGCGGCAAGACCGTGCTCGACACCTGCGGTGGCCTGGGCTATTTCGCGGCCTGGTGCCTGCGCGGCGGTGCGGCGCGCGTGTTGTCATTCGAGAAGAACGCAGGCGTGCTCTGGCTGCGCTCGCTGAATCCCTGGTCGCCCGGAAGCCCCTGGCAGCCGCCGCCGGGCGATGCGCTGCGCCTCACGCACGGCGACATCGCGCAGGAGATCCGCGCGCTGCCGGACGTTTCCGTCGATGCGATCCTGCACGATCCGCCGCGCTTTGCGATCGCCGGCGAACTGTACTCGCAAGCCTTCTACGACCAGCTGGCGCGCGTGCTGCGGCCCGGAGGCCGGCTGTTCCACTACACCGGCGCACCCAACAGCGTCAGCCGTGGCCGCGCCCTGGCGCGCGAAGTGATCGCGCGGTTGCAGCGCGCGAATTTCTCGGCCGAGGTCAATGGCGACGGCGTGCTGGCGCGCGCCGCTGCCGCTCGCGGGCGCTAGCGCCTCAAGGATGTTCGGCCTCGACGTGCACGCGCTCGCGCCGCACGAGGAATAGACCGGCAGCGATGATGATCGCCGCGCCCAGCAGCGTGAAGCCATCGGGGCTCGTGTTCCAGATCAGCCGGTCGAGGCCCAGCGTCCACACGAGCGAGGTGTATTCGAACGGCGCGATCGCGGAAACCTCGCCGTGCCGAAACGCAAACGTCACGCCCCACTGCGCGCAGAAGCCGGTGATGCCGACGCCGGCGACGATCCATGCGTCGGCCGCGCGCACCGGTTGCCAATGCGGCCAGGCGAGCGTGGTCGATCCGACCGCGAGCATCGAGATCAGCCAGAACATAAGGCTTTCCATGGAGTCGGTGCGCCCCAGGATGCGGATCATGATCGCCGAGATCGTGTAGCAGACCGCCGAGGCGATGACCGCCAGGCCGCCCAATGTCAGCACGCCGCCGCCGGTGGGCCGCAGCACGACCAGCACGCCCGTGAGTCCGATGCCGATCGCGAACCAGCGCGCCGCGCCGACGCGTTCGCCGAGCACCGGTACCGACAAGGCCGTGATCATCAGCGGCGCGACGTAGAAGATCGCGTAGGTTTCGGTCATCGGCAGCCGCTGCAGGCCGTACACGAAACTGGCGAGCATGAACACGGCCAGCGCGCCACGCGCCATGTGCCACGGCCAGTGGCCACGCAGCATCGCGGCCAGCGAGCTGCGCCACACGACGTACACGAACACGAGCGGGAACGAGGCCAGGCTCCGCAGCGCCGTCACCTGCATCGGCGAATAGTGTTCCGCCAGCAGTTTCATGCCGGCGTCCATCACCGTGAACAGCGCCGCCGCCACGATCATGGCGACGATGCCGGGAAAATTGGAGGCCGGCGGCGGCTTCATCAGTAGTGGGGCGGCGGTTCGTGCGCGGTCGCGCTGGCGCCGCCCGGTTCTTCGTATCCGGCCAATCGTTCGGTGAGCACGCGCACCCGCTCGCGCAACTCCTTCAGTTCGCGTTGCTGCTGCGCGCAGGTCGACCCCAGCGCCGCGATCGCATCTTCGAGGTGCATGAGCTTGATCTCGAGCGCCTCGAAGCGCTGCTGCTCGTTCATTTGAGTGCGTATTCGCCCTGGAGCTTGCGGCGCACCTTCTTGCCGCGCAGATGCGCATAGGCAGGCAGTCCATTGCGATAGGGCGGATAGTCTTCGCCCCCGATCAACGGCTCGAGGTAATTGCGGCAGGCGGTCGTGATGCCAAAGCCGTCCGCGGTGATGAAGTGTCGCGGCACGGTCTTCTCGACGTTCGCCACCGATTCGAGCGGCACCGGCACGATTTTCCAGCGATAGGGTTTCGACGACGTACGCTTGATCGCGGGCATGACGCCGTGCTTGCCCTGCACGGCGTATTCGACCGCCGCCTTTCCGACCGCGTAGGCCTGCGCGACATCGACCTTCGAGGCGATGTGGCGCGCGGCGCGCTGCAGGTAGTCGGCCACCGCCCAATGGAATTTGTAGCCATGCGCCTCACGCACCATGTTGGCGACCACCGGCCCGACGCCACCCAGCTGCGTGTGGCCAAACGCGTCCTTGGTGCCGGCTTCGGCGAGGAACTTGCCGTCGGCGTAATGCGCGCCCTCCGAGACCACGATGACGCAGTAACCGTAGGCCTCGACGCACTGCTTGACGCGCGCGAGGAATTTCTCGCGGTCAAAGGCGATCTCGGGGAACAGGATGATATGCGGCGCATCGCCGGCCTTGCGCCCTGCGAGGCCGCCGGCCGCGGCGATCCAGCCGGCGTGGCGGCCCATCACTTCGAGCACGAACACCTTGGTGGAGGTGCGCGCCATCGAGGCGACATCCATCGCGCCCTCGAGCGTCGAGACCGCGATGTACTTGGCCACGGAGCCGAAGCCGGGGCAGCAGTCGGTGTGCGGCAGGTCGTTGTCGACGGTCTTCGGCACGCCGATGCAGGCGATCGGATAGCCCAGCTGCGTGCCGATCTGCGAGACCTTGTGCGCGGTGTCCATCGAATCGTTGCCGCCGTTGTAGAAGAAGTATCCGATGTCATGCGCGCGGAAGACTTCGATCAGCCGCTCGTACTCGGCCCGGTTCTGGTCGAGTCCCTTGAGCTTGAAGCGCGCCGACCCGAAGGCGCCGGCCGGCGTGTGGCGCAGCGCGCGGATCGTCTCGCGCGACTCGGCGCCGACATCGATCAGGTTTTCGGTGAGGATGCCGACGATGCCATCGTGACCGGCGTATACCTTGCCGATGTGCCGGCGCTGCTTCAGTGCAGTCTCGATGACGCCGCAAGCCGAGGCGTTGATGACGGCCGTGACGCCGCCGGACTGGGCATAGACGGCATTGCGCGGCTTCGGGTTCTTCGGACTTGGCATTGCGGTGGGCTCCGATGCTCTGTCGGTCGGGTGGGGCCCGAAAGGATAGCCGAAGCCAACAGTCGGCGGCAGGCGCTGTTTGACCGCATCCGGTGCGCTTAGGTACCGTAGCGAGCATGCGAATCGTATTGTTGGGCGCGCCCGGCTCGGGCAAGGGTACCCAGGCGCAGCGACTGGTCGCGCGCTTCGGTGTTCCACAGATCTCCACGGGCGACCTGCTGCGCTCGGCCGTTGCACGCGGCACCGAACTGGGGCTCAAGGCCAAGGCCACCATGGACGCCGGCGCGCTGGTATCCGACGACATCGTGATTGGCATCATCCGCGAGCGCCTCGGGCAGGCGGATGTCGCGGGCGGTTACATACTGGACGGATTCCCGCGCAACCTGGCACAGGCCCGCTCGCTCGCGTCCATGTTGGCGGTGATCGGCCAGCCACTCGATGCCGTGGTGCTGTTCAATGTCGACTATGCCGAGATCGCGCGCCGCATCGCGGGCCGCCGCACCTGCCCGAACTGCGGCACGATCTTCAACGTGCACGATGCCGCGACGCCCGGCATCACGCAGTGCGCGAAATGCACGGATGCGCCGCTGCTGACGCAGCGCCCCGATGACAACGAGCAGACCGTAGCGCGCCGCCTCGGCGTCTATGATGAGCAGACACGACCGTTGATCGAGCACTACCGCGCGCAGGGCTTGTTGCGCAGCGTCGATGCGCAAGGGCCGGTCGATGACGTGACGGCGCGGCTGGTGGCGGTACTCGCGCCGAGCGCGCGTGCACCGGCAGCCAAGTCGAAGGCGAAGGCCAGGGCCAAGGCGAAACGAAAGGCGAAGCCGAAAGCCAAGCCCAAGCCGAAACCCAAGCCCAAGCCCAAGCGGAGGGCCGCAAAAAAAACGGCCAAGCGTGGGAAAAAGACTGCGCGCCAGCGCGCGCCGCGTCGCGGCGCCAAGGCGCGGCGGCGTTCGACTCGAAGGTGAATTGAAAAGACTGAATTCAGTCTTTTGGAAGTCTGCCTGAAGTCGGAGCTGTGTCGCCGGGCACTAGAGTGCCCTCAGCAACTCCAGCCCGATTGCTTCGCGGCGCCAGCCGCGCAGCAGTGCGCCGTCTTGTTCGCCGCGCACGAGCGCCTCGAGTTCCCGCCGCGTCGCCAACACCTCCGGCGCGAGCTGCAGCGTGCCGGCAATGCGGCGGGATAAATCCGCCAGGCGTGCGACCTGGTCGAGTTGCCGTGTGTCGGGGCGACGGCGCTGCGGCAGCGGCGCGGCCGGGTTTGGCACGCCCGCGGCACTGACCAGCTCCAGGATCTGGGGGCCGCTGTTGGCGCGAATGCCGTCCGGCAATTCGCGGATGCGCTCGAGCGCGCCGGCATCGCGCGGCACCTGCAGGACGATATCGCGCAAGGCCGCATCCGGCAGGATCCACCCGCGCGGGCGATCGGATGCCATGGCGCGCCGCTCGCGCCACGCCGCCAGCGACTGGGCCAGTCGTTGGCGATCCGCATCGAGGTCCGCAAAGGTCTTGATGCGCAGCCAGGCCTGCTCCGGATCGACGATGAACGATTCATCGCCGATCTGCGCCATCTCCTCTGCGAACCAGGCGCTCCGCCCGAGCTGCTCGAGCCGCTGCGACAGCTGCTCGAGCAATGGCGGCAGGTGGCGCACGTCATCGAGCGCGTATTCGATCTGCGCGGCGGACAGCGGCCGCCGCGACCAGTCGGTGCGCGTCTGGCTCTTGTGCAGCTCTACGCCGAGTACCTGGCGAACGAGGTCCGCGTAGCCGACCTGCGCCGGAAACCCGGCCAGTGCCGCGGCGACCTGCGTGTCGAAGACGTTGCGCACCGTGCCGACCGCGGGTGCGAGCACTTCCAGGTCCTGGCGCGCGGCATGCAGGATCTTGCAAGGGCGCGGCGCCCCCATCAGCGGGCGCAGCGCATCGAGCGACGGCAACGCGAGCGGATCGACGCAGACCGCGTGCTGCCCGGAGCCGAGCTGCACCAGGCACAGCTGCGCGTAGTACGTGCGCTCGCGCATGAACTCCGTGTCGACGCCGATGGCCTCCGAGCCTGAGAGTGACGCGACGGCAGCGTCCAGCATGGCGCTGTCGGTGATCGGTGCTGCTGAGATGGGAAACTCCTGCCAGGGCCGTGGCCAGTCGCGCACGGTCGCACGTGTACAATCGGCGTGATTATGCACGTACACATCCTGGGCATCTGCGGAACTTTCATGGGCGGCGTCGCGGCGATTGCGCGCGGCGCCGGCCATCGCGTCAGCGGCTCCGATCGCAATGTGTATCCGCCGATGAGCACGCAGCTTGCGGCGCTCGGCATCGAGCTCACACAGGGCTACGGCGCCGGGCAGCTCGAACCGCGTCCCGATGTCGTGGTCGTGGGCAATGTCTGCTCACGCGGAATGCCGGTGGTCGAGGCGCTGCTCGAGAGCGGCATCCCGTACATGTCGGGGCCCGAGTGGCTCGCGCGCGAAGTGCTGGCCGACCGCTGGGTGCTGGCGGTCGCGGGCACGCACGGGAAAACCACCACCGCGTCGATGCTGGCCTGGATACTCGAACACGCCGGCCTGTCGCCGGGTTTCCTGATCGGCGGCATTCCCGGCAATTTCAACATGAGCGCGCGGCTCGGCAACGCGCCGTTCTTCGTCATCGAGGCCGACGAGTACGACACGGCCTTCTTCGACAAGCGCGCCAAGTTCGTGCACTACCATCCGCGCACGCTGGTGATGAACAACCTGGAATTCGACCACGCCGACATCTACGCGGACCTGGCCGCCATCGAACGGCAATTCAATCACCTGGTGCGCACGGTGCCGGGCAGCGGCCGCCTGCTCGTCAACGGCGCGGACGCCAATCTCGCGCGCGTGCTCGCGATGGGTTGCTGGAGCGGCGTCGAGTATTTCGCGCGGGACGGCGGAAAATCAGCCGGCGATGCCAGCTGCTGGTCGGCGCAGCTCGAGGCCGGGAGCGACGGTTCGGCGTTCGCGGTGCGGCTCGACGGCCAGCATTGCGGCGACGTGCGCTGGCCGTTGATCGGATTGCACAACGTCGACAATGCGCTGGCCGCGATCGGCGCTGCGCGCCACGCCGGCGTGCCGCCGGAGCGCGCCTGCGAAGCGCTGGCGCAATTCAGCGGCGTGCGCCGACGCATGGAGCTGCGAGGCACCGCCGGCGGCGTGCGCGTGTACGACGATTTCGCGCACCATCCGACCGCGATCGCCACGACGCTCGAGGGCCTGCGCCGCCGCGTCGGGCGCGAACGCATCGTCGCGGTGCTCGAGCCGCGCTCGAACACCATGCGGGCCGGCGTGCACACCGATACGCTGGCCGCATCGCTCGGCGACGCCGACAGCGTGTGGCTCTATGCGCCCGCCGACCTCGGCTGGGACGCCGCCGCGGCGATGGCGCCGCTCGGCCAGCGCGTGCACCTCGCGGGCGATATCGATTCCCTGCTCGCCGGATTGATGGGCGACCTGCGCGCGGGCGATCACGCGCTGCTGATGAGCAATGGGGGATTTGGCGGCCTGCACGAAAAGCTGCTTGCGGCGTTGAATGTCCGCGCGGGCACGCGCTGAACCGGTGACCGAACTGCCGCTGTTTCCGCTGCGCACCGTGCTGTTCCCGGGCGGCTTGTTGCCGCTGCGTATCTTCGAAGCCCGCTACGTCGACATGGTCGGCCGTTGCATGCGCGAATCGGGTGAGTTCGGCGTGCTGCTGATCAGCAGCGAATCGGGCAGCGAAGCCGGACCGGTCGGCGCCCTGGCCGCGATCGGCACCAGCGCGATTGTCGTCGATTTTCACGCGCTGCCGGATGGCCTGCTCGGCCTGATGTGCCGCGGCTCACGTCGATTCAGGCTGCACTCGCGCCGCGTCCAGCCCGATGGCCTCAACGTCGGCGACGTGGAATGGCTCGCGGAAGCCCCGCCCAGCGCCGTCGCGCCCGAACACCGGCCGCTGACGCGGCTGTTGCGCCGCGTCCTGCAGGAACTCGGCGACACGGCGCGCCATCTCGACGCGGACTTCGACGATGCGGGCTGGGTGTCCAATCGGCTGGCGGAATTCCTGCCGTTGGAGCGCAGTGCGCAGCAGCAGCTGCTGGAGCTGGAAGACCCGCAGCAGCGGATGGCGGTACTCGCGCCACTGGTGGAAGTGCCGCCGGAAGGCGGCGGGGCAGGCTAGCGGCCGCGAGCGGGCGACGCGCTCAGGCGCCCGCGACGCGCTGCGCGGAATCGGCGCCGGCGTGCAGCTCGACGCGCAGCACGTCGGTGTCGATCGTGCCGTCGGTGCGCAGTGTCAGGCGCCGATAGCCGGGCGGGCTCGGGTCGACGGCGAACTGGTCGGAATGCGGCAGGAACTGCGCGCAGGTCGACGGCACGGCCAGCAACCGCACCCCCTTGCGCCGGGAATCGTGCGATTGGTGCACGTGTCCCCACGCAATGGCGCGCAGCTGCGGATAGCGGTCGGTGACCGCGAAGAAATCGTCGGCGTTCTGCAGCGCGACCGAGTCGAGCCAGCGGCTGGCCATGCGCACCGGATGATGGTGCAGGCTGACCAGCACGTGGCGTTCGCCGGCGCTCGCCAGCGCGGCATCGAGCCGCGAGAGTTCGGCGGCGCTGATGCGGCCGTGCGCCTGGCCGGGAACGCAGCTGTCGAGCATGACGATGCGCCAGGCGCCGAGGTCGTGCTGGCCGCAGATCGAGAAGGGCGCGCTGCTGAGCTCGCGCTTCATGGCGGTGATGTCGTCGTGGTTGCCCGGCAGGCACCAGACGGGCTTGCCCACGTTGCCGAGCAGTTCGCGCACGGTCGCGTAACCGGCCGCATCGTCGTTGACGAGGTCTCCGGTCAGCAGCAGCGCGTCGGCATCCCAGTGGTGCGCGCGCGCATGCCGCAGCACGGCCTGGAGCGAAGCGCGCGTGACGATGCCGCGCAGCGCGCGATCGGCCGCGCCGAACAGGTGCGGGTCTGAAAGCTGCAGCAGGCGAATCTCGGCGGGCATGGCGGCCATACTACCGGCGGCAGTGCGCGCCGCGGGGGAACTGTTTCAACTTCGCGGGATTCACGAAAGGCTGGACTGCAGACGCGCTCCACAGTTCCAGCCCTCCGTTTCCGATGATGTTAAAACCGGGTGTCGCCGATCCGCGGCAGTGCGCGGCAATGCGTCAATAACGGTAGTGGTCGGCCTTGAACGGACCCTGCCGGTCGACGCCAATGTAGCGCGCCTGTGCGTCGGTCAGCGTCGTCAGCTGCGCATTCAGCTTGACCAGCTGGAGCCGCGCGACCTTTTCATCGAGGTGCTTCGGCAGCACGTGCACGCCCACGGCGTATTGGCCATGCCGGCTCCACAGCTCGATCTGCGCGAGCACCTGGTTCGCGAACGAACTGCTCATCACATAGCTTGGGTGCCCGGTGCCGCAGCCCAGGTTCACCAGCCGGCCTTCAGCCAGCAGGATGATGCGCTTGCCGTCCGGAAAGACGACATGATCGACCTGCGGCTTGATGTTCTCCCACTTGTATTGGCGGAGCGAGGCGCAGTCGATCTCGTTGTCGAAGTGGCCGATGTTGCACACGATCGCGTTGTTCTTCATGCGCTTCATGTGCTCGTGCGTCAGCACGTGCAGGTTGCCGGTGGCGGTCACGAAGATGTCGGCCTTGTCGCAGGCGTAGTCCATCGTGACGACGCGGAAGCCTTCCATCGCCGCCTGCAGCGCGCAGATCGGATCGATTTCCGTGACCCAGACCTGGGCCGACAGCGCCCGCAGCGCCTGCGCGGAGCCCTTGCCCACGTCGCCATAGCCGGCGACGACGGCGATCTTGCCGGCCACCATGACGTCGGTCGCGCGCTTGATGCCATCGACGAGCGACTCGCGGCATCCGTACAGGTTGTCGAACTTGCTCTTCGTCACCGAGTCGTTGACGTTGATGGCCGGGAACGCCAGTTCTCCGTCGCGCGCCATCTGGTACAGGCGCTTGACGCCGGTCGTGGTTTCTTCCGACACGCCGCGCACCTCGCGCAGGCGGGTTGAATACCAGTGCGGGTCGCGCTTCAACGTGGCGGCAATCGAGGCAAAAAGCGCCGTTTCCTCTTCGCTTCCCGGGTGCTTCAGCAGGCTCGCGTCGCGCTCCGCCTTGGCTCCCAGGTGCAGCAGCAGCGTCGCATCGCCGCCGTCATCGAGGATCATGTTGGCGTGCGCTCCGTTGGGCCACTCGAAAATGCGATGCGTGAATTCCCAGTACTGTTCGAGCGTCTCGCCCTTGTAGGCGAACACCGGCGTGTTGCGCGCGGCAATGGCGGCCGCCGCGTGGTCCTGCGTCGAGAAGATGTTGCACGAGGCCCAGCGCACGTCGGCGCCGAGCGCCTGCAGCGTCTCGATCAGCACCGCGGTCTGGATCGTCATGTGGAGCGATCCGGCGACGCGGGCGCCGCGCAAAGGCTGCAGCGGCGCGAATTCCTCGCGGATCGCCATCAGGCCCGGCATCTCGGTTTCGGCGATGACGATTTCCTTGCGGCCCCAATCGGCCAACGCAAGATCGGCAACGCGATAGTCGCGCGGTTCGGCAATGGGTTTGATGACAGCGGTCATGGGCTCCAACTCCTTAAGATTTCAACAGGGTTGTGAGCGCCGTTGGCTCCGTAGCCACGATTCGCCAAGCCTGGCAGGGGTCTTGACCCTGTCGCAGCGCTCCTTGGCGCATCGCCGCGCTCGAGAATTGCGCGGACCCGGGCATTATAGCCCAGCCTCGCCGCGGCGGAAACGTGAACCGGCTCTAGCGGGCCTGGCGCCCCGCGCGCCGCGCGAGCCGGCGGCCGGCTGACATAAGCGCCTCGGCCCGATCGGTGCGTTCCCACGTGAAATCGGCTTCCTTGCGGCCGAAATGACCGTAGGCAGCGGTTTTCTGGTAGATCGGCCGCGTCAGGTCGAGCATGACGCGCAGCCCATAGGGCGTGAGGTCGAAATGCCGCCGCACGAGTTCGGTCAGTTGCTCGCGCGAGAGCGCACTGGTGCCGAATGAATCGACCATGATCGAGGTGGGTTCGGCGACGCCGATCGCGTACGACACCTGCACTTCGCAGCGATCGGCGAGGCCGGCCGCGACCAGGTTCTTCGCGACATAGCGCGCGGCGTACGCCGCCGACCGGTCGACCTTCGACGGGTCCTTGCCGGAGAACGCTCCGCCGCCGTGGCGGGCGAATCCGCCGTAGGTGTCGACGATGATCTTGCGACCGGTCAGGCCGCAATCGCCGACCGGGCCGCCGACGACGAAGCGTCCGGTCGGGTTGATGTGGTACTGCGTGTGCTTGTCGAGCCAGCGCTTCGGCAGCACCGGCTTGATGATTTCTTCCATGACCGCTTCGCGCAGCTTCTTCGTCGACACCTCGGGGCTGTGCTGCGTGGACAGCACGACGGCCTCGATTCCGACCGGTCGATCGTGTTCGTAGCGCAGCGTGATCTGGCTCTTGGCGTCGGGCCGCAGCCACTTGAGCTTGCCGCGCTTGCGCACGTCGGCCTGCCGCTTGACCAGCCGGTGCGCCAGCGTGATCGGCGCGGGCATCAGCACGTCCGTTTCGTTGGTCGCATAGCCGAACATCAATCCCTGGTCGCCCGCGCCCTGCTTGCGCTTGCGCTTGCGGTCGACGCCCATCGCGATGTCGGGGGATTGCTTGCCGATGATGTTGATGACGCTGCAGCTCGCGCCGTCAAAACCCATCTCCGAGCTGTCGTAGCCGATCGCGAGGACGGTCTCGCGCACCAGTTTCTCGAGGTCGATCCACGCCGAGGTGGTGACTTCGCCCGCGACAATGACCACGCCGGTCTTGACCAGCGTTTCGCAGGCTACCCGTCCGCCCGGATCGATCGCCAGGATCGCATCGAGCACGGCGTCCGAAATCTGGTCGGCGACCTTGTCCGGATGGCCCTCGGAAACCGACTCCGACGTGAAGAGAAAACTGTTGGCCACGCGAATTCCTGCAGGTGTTGCGGGGGGGCGGAAGTATAGCGCGTGGTTGCCGGGGAAATTCCGCTAGTAGACAATGCGCGGCCCGCATTTCCCCGTTATGCCCGCCGCGAGACCACCTATGCCAACGCGCCGCGAACTTGCCAACGTCATCCGCGTTCTCGCCATGGATGCCGTCCAGCAGGCGAACTCCGGTCATCCCGGTGCGCCGATGGGCATGGCCGACATGGCGGAAGTGCTGTGGCGCGAATTCCTGAAGCACAACCCCGCCAACCCGCGCTGGTGGAACCGCGACCGCTTCGTGCTCTCGAACGGCCACGCTTCGATGATGCTGTACGCGGTGTTGCATTTGACGGGTTATCCCGTCTCGATGGACGAGCTGCGCAACTTCCGCCAGCTCGGCAGCCGCACGGCCGGGCATCCCGAACATGACCTTGCCATGGGCATCGAGACGACCACGGGACCGCTGGGGCAGGGTTTCGCGAATGCCGTCGGCATGGCGCTCGCGGAGAAGGTGCTGGCCGCGCAGTTCAACCAGCCCGGCTTCGACATCGTCGATCACCGCACCTGGGTGTTCCTGGGCGACGGCTGCCTGATGGAAGGTGTCTCGCACGAGGCGGCGTCGCTTGCCGGCACGCTGGGCCTGGGCAAGCTGATCTGCCTCTACGACGAGAACGGCATTTCCATCGACGGCAAGGTGGCCGGCTGGTTCGCCGACGACACCGCGAAGCGCTTCGAGGCCTACGGCTGGCAGGTGATCCGCGACGTCGACGGCCAGGATGGCGATGCCGTCGCGGCGGCGATCCGCACGGCGCAGGCCGACACGGCACGTCCGTCGCTGATCTGCTGCCGCACGGTGATCGGTTATCCGGCGCCGACGCGCGGCGGCACCGCGAAGGCGCACGGCGAGCCGCTGGGCGCCGAGGAAATCGCCGCGGTGCGCAAGATCCTGGGCTGGACCGATCCGCCGTTCGTCGTGCCCGCGCCCTTGCGCGATGCCTGGGATTGCCGCGCGCAGGGCCGTGCGGCCGAGCAGGCCTGGCAAGAGGGTTTCAATCGCTATCGCGAGCAGTTCCCGCAGCTCGCCGCGGAATTCGTGCGCCGCATGCAGGGCGGTTTTCCGGCAAGCTGGCCGACGCTCCGGGCCCAGCTCTGCACGACCGCGGCGGCGACCAGCGGTGCGCAGGCGACGCGCGTGTCCTCGCAGAACGTGCTGAACACGATCGGCGACGGACTGCCCGAACTGCTGGGCGGGTCGGCCGACCTGACCGGTTCCAACAATACGTTGCGCAAGGGCGCGCGCGCGATCACGCACGACGATGCGTCGGGCAGCTATCTCTACTACGGCGTGCGCGAGTTCGGCATGACCGCGGCCATGAACGGCATCGCGCTGCACGGCGGATTCATCCCGTTCGGCGGCACTTTCCTGACTTTCTCCGATTACGCGCGCAACGCGGTGCGCATGGCCTGCCTGATGCACCAGCGCGTCGTGCTGGTGTACACGCACGATTCGATCGGGCTCGGCGAAGACGGCCCCACGCACCAGCCCATCGAGCATCTGGCGAGCCTCAGGCTGGTGCCGCACCTGCACGTGTGGCGGCCCGCCGACGCGCTCGAGACCGCGGTGGCCTGGAGCGCCGTGATCGAGCGCGACAACGGTCCGGGATGCCTCGTGCTGACGCGCCAGGGCCTGCCGCAGGTCACGACCGCGATTGCGCCCGAACGCATCGCGCGCGGCGGCTACGTGCTGCTCGATTGCGAAGGGCAGCCCGAACAGATCGTCATCGCGACCGGGTCGGAAGTGTCGCTGTGCCTCGATGCCGTCAAGGCCGCACAGTCGCAGGGCAGGAAGGTGCGCCTCGTGTCGATGCCCTGCACGGCGGTCTTCGATGCGCAGGATGCCGCCTGGCGCGAATCGGTGCTGCCCGCAAAGGTGACGCGGCGCATCGCGATCGAGGCCGGCGCCACCGGCCTGTGGTGGCGCTACGTCGGCAGCTCCGGAAAGGTGCTGGGGATCGATGAGTTCGGCGCCTCGGGCAAGGCGCCCGAGCTGTTCGGTAAATTTGGCTTCGGCGCCGACAACGTGCTGAAGCTCGTACTAGAATCGTAGCTAAGGAGTCGTCAATGGCTGTGAAGGTGGGCATCAACGGGTACGGCCGCATCGGCCGCAACATCCTTCGCGCGCTGTACGAGAGCGGGCGGCAGAAGGAAATCCAGATCGTCGGCATCAATGACCTGTGCGACGCGCAGGCCAATGCGCACCTGACGCGCTACGACACCGCACACGGCAAGTTTCCCGGCAAGGTGAGCGTCGAAGGCGACTCGATGATCGTCAACGGCGATCGCATCAAGGTCACGGCGCACCGCGATCCGGCGCAGATTCCGTGGGGCGCGATGGGCGCGGAGTTCGTGCTCGAGTGCACCGGCTTCTTCACGACCAAGGCCGACGCCGGCAAGCACATTGCGGGCGGGGCGAAGAAGGTCGTCATCTCGGCGCCGGGCGGCAAGGACGTCGACGCAACCGTCGTCTACGGCGTCAACCACAACGTGCTGAAGTCGACGCACAGCGTCATTTCGAATGCCTCGTGCACGACCAATTGCCTGGCGCCGCTGGCGAAGGTGCTCAACGACGGCATCGGCATCCACAGCGGCCTGATGACGACGATCCACGCGTACACGAACGACCAGCGGCTGACCGACGTGTACCACGAGGATATCCGTCGCGCGCGTTCGGCGACGATGTCGATGATCCCAACCAAGACCGGCGCCGCCGCCGCGGTGGGCCTGGTGCTGCCGGAACTGAAGGGCCGGCTCGACGGCTTCGCGATCCGCGTGCCGACGATCAACGTGTCGCTGGTCGACCTGACGTTCACGCCGAAGCGCGCGACGACGATCGAGGAGATCAACAAGCTGGTGAAGGCGGCGGCCGAAGGGGCGCTGAAGGGCATCCTCGCGTACACCGAAGCGCCGCTGGTGTCGGTCGACTACAACCACGATCCGGCTTCATCGACCTACGATGCGACGATGACCAAGGTCATCGAGGGCAACCTCGTCAAGGTCTGCTCCTGGTACGACAACGAGTGGGGATTCTCCAACCGCATGCTCGACACTACGCTCGCCTGGTCGCGCGCAGCTTGAACGCACCGGTGCAGCGCATGCCATCGCTGCTGCGGATGGCCGACCTCGATCTCGCCGGCAAGCGCGTCCTGATCCGCGAGGACCTCAACGTGCCGATCCAGGACGGCAAGGTCACGAGCGATGCGCGCATCCGCGCCGCGCTGCCGACGATCCGCATGGCGCTCGAGAAAAAGGCGCGCGTGCTGATCCTGTCGCACCTCGGGCGACCGAAGGAAGGCCAGTTCGAGCCCGAGTTGTCGCTCGCGCCCGTGGCGGTGCGCCTGTCCGAGCTGCTGGGTTCGCCCGTGCCGTTGGTCAAGGACTGGCTCGATGGCGTCGAGTGCGCGCCCGGCACCGCCGTGTTGTGCGAGAACGTGCGCTACAACAAGGGCGAGAAGAAGGACGACGAAGCACTGTCGCGCCGCATGGCCGGGCTCTGCGACGTCTACGTAATGGATGCCTTCGGCACGGCGCACCGCGCCGAATCCAGCACGCACGGCGTGGGCCGATTCGCGCCGGTGGCCTGCGCCGGCCCGCTGCTGGTGGCCGAGCTCGATGCGCTCGAACGTGCGCTGCTCAGCCCCAAGCGGCCGCTGGTCGCGATCGTCGCGGGCTCCAAGGTCTCGACCAAGCTCACGGTGCTCGAATCGCTGATCAACAAGGTAGACAAGCTGATCGTCGGCGGCGGCATCGCGAACACTTTCCTCGCGGCCACCGGCGTGCAGGTCGGCAAGTCGCTGTGCGAGACGGACATGCTCGACATGGCGCGGCGCCTGCTGGAGCAGGCGAAGGCGCGCGGCGCCGAGATCCCGCTGCCGACCGACGTCGTCGTGGCGCGCGAGTTCGCCGCCACGGCGCACGCCGACGTGCGGCCGGTCGGCGGAGTGCATGAGGACGAGATGATCCTCGACATCGGGCCCGACACCGCCGAACACCTGTGCGCGGTGATCAAGGGCGCCGGCACCGTGCTGTGGAACGGACCGGTCGGCGTGTTCGAGTTCGACCAGTTCGGCGAAGGCACGAAGGCGATTGCCGATGCGATCGCCAGCAGCGCGGCCTATTCGCTGGCCGGGGGCGGCGACACGCTCGCGGCCATCGAGAAATACGGCGTCGAGGACGGCATCTCGTACATATCCACCGGCGGCGGTGCGTTCCTCGAGTTCGTCGAGGGCAAGACGCTGCCGGCCGTGGCGATGCTGCAGGCACGCGCCCAAACCTAAGGAAACCATGGACACCGGACGTCGCACCAAGATCGTCGCCACGCTCGGGCCCGCCACCGATGATCCGGCGGTCATCGCGGGCATGGTCGAGGCCGGCCTCGATGTGGCGCGCATCAACTTCTCGCACGGCACGCGCGATTCGCAGCGCCGGCGCGTCGAGTCGATCCGCGCCGCGGCCAGGGCCGCCGGCCGCAACATCGGCGTCCTGGCCGACCTGGCGGGCCCCAAGATCCGCATCGAGAGCTTTGCCAACGGCAGCGTCCAGCTCGTCGAGGGCAAGCCGTTCACGCTCGATACCGCGCTCGATGCCACGGCCGGCAACGACGCCGAGGTCGGCTGCGCCTACCAGAACCTGCCGAACGACGTGCGCGCCGGCGATTCGCTGCTGCTCGCCGACGGGCAGATCGTGCTCGGCGTCGAGCGCGTGGCCGGCACGCGCATCGAGTGCGTCGTGCGCGTGGGTGGCGAACTCTCCAACCGCAAGGGCCTCAACAGGCAGGGCGGGGGCATTTCAGCGCCCGCGCTCACCGAAAAAGACCTGGCCGACGTGCAGCTCGCCGCCGAGCTCGGCATCGATTACCTCGCCGTGTCGTTTGCGCGTGATGGCGACGACATGCGGCGCGCGCAGTCCGAACTGCGCAAGTGGCGCGGCGAAGCGCGCGTGGTCGCGAAGATCGAGCGCCACGAGGCGCTCGACAACCTCGCCAGCATCCTCGCGGTGACCGACGTGGTCATGGTCGCGCGCGGCGACCTGGGCGTCGAGATGGGTTACGCCGAACTCACCGGCCTGCAGAAGACAATCATCCGGCAGTCGTTGGCGCGCAACCGCGTCGTGATCACCGCGACGCAGATGATGGAATCGATGATCCAGAATCCGATGCCGACGCGCGCCGAAGTCAGCGACGTGGCGAACGCGGTGCTCGACGGCACCGACGCGGTGATGCTGTCGGCCGAGACCGCGGCCGGCAAGTATCCGATCAGGGCGGTGCAGGCGATGGCGGATGTGATCCGCGGCGCCGAGAAATACCAGCTCGGCGCGCCGCGCGGCCTGATTCGCGCCGAGGAGGAATTCGGCAACACCGAAGAGGCGATTTCGCGCGCGGTGATGTACACGGCCAGCCACATGCGCGTCCGCGCCATCGTCGCACTGACCGAATCGGGCCTGACGCCGCTGTGGATGAGCCGCATTCGCGCCGACATCCCGATCTTCGCCTTCACGCGCCACGAAGTCTCGCGCCGCCGCGTGACGCTCTACCGCGGCGTGTACGCGGTGCCCTTCGACATCACCGACAACCGCCCGCAGGAACTGTACCGCGCGATTTTCCAGCAGCTGCTCGGGAACGGGCTGGTCGACATCGGCGACCTGGTGATCCTCACCAAGGGCGAACTCACCGGAGTGTCGGGCGGCACGAACTCGATGCAGATCGTCCGCGTCACGCCCCCCTAGAGCGCGCCGACGAGGCTTTCGATGAGGAAGGCCCAATCAGCGATTCGCCGCGTACTGCGGGCCTTGGGCCCCGGAGTGACGACCGGCGCGGCGGACGACGATCCTTCGGGCGTGACCACCTATTCGGTGGCGGGCGCGCAATTCGGCACCGGGTTCCTGTGGGCTGCCTGGCTGACATGGCCATTGATGGGCTGCGTGCAAATGATGTGCGCCCGCATTGGCATGGTCACCGGTATGGGCCTGGCGGGCGCCTTGCGCGCGAAGTTCCCGCGTTGGCTGGTGGGGCTGACCGCGTTTGCGCTGCTGGTCGCCAACACGGTCAACATCGCATCCGATCTTTCAGGCATGGCGGACGCCGCTGAGTCGCTCGGTGGCGGGAATTCCCAGTGGTACGTGTGGCTGTTCGGGCTTGGCATCTGCGCCGCGACAGTCGTGCTGCGCTATTACCAGATCGCGCGCGTGCTCAGCTGGCTGGCGCTCTTCCTGTTCGCGTACATCTTCACGGCATTCCTCGTTCATCCCGACTGGCGCGAAATCGCGCATGCGGCGGTTTCGCCGCAGTGGCCGCGCGGCTCCGCGGCCTGGGCCACGCTCGTGGCGATCCTCGGCACGACGATCAGCCCCTATCTTTTTTTCTGGCAGGCGGGGCAGGAGGTCGAAGAGGAAAAAGCCAAGGGCCGGCGCCTGCTGCGGCAGCGCCAGGATGCGACGCCGGGCGAGCTCGAGGACCGGCGCATCGATGTCGGCATCGGCACCTTCTTTTCGAACCTGGTGATGTTCTTCATCATTCTGACCACGGCGCTGACGCTGCACCGTCATGGCATGACCGCCATCGCCACGACCAAGGATGCCGCCGCGGCGCTGCGTCCACTGGCCGGCGACCAGGCCTACGCGCTGTACACGCTGGGCATCATCGGCACCGGACTGCTGGCCATTCCGACGCTGGCAGGCTCGGCCGCCTATGCCTTTGCCGAGACTTTCGACTGGGCCTATGGCCTCGACGAAAAATTCGAGAACGCAATCTCGTTCTACGTGGTCTTCATCGCCGCGACCGCTTTCGGCGCGATGCTCGACCTGTTCGACATCGATCCGATCAAGGCGCTGCTGTGGTCGGCCATCGTCAACGGCGTGCTCGCGCCATTCCTGCTCGTCGGCGTCTGGGTGGTCGCCTCGGACAAGGTGATCATGCGGGGTCAGACGAGCTCGCCGGTGACGCGCATCGTCGTGGCGCTCACGACGCTGCTGATGTTCGCCGCCGGCATCGGCATGTTCGTCACGTAGTCTTGACGAGCGCCTGCAGGTCCGCGAGCAGCTGCTTCGAGTGCGTCTTCGGATCGACGTCGGGGTAGTGCTTCGCGATGCGGCCCTTCGGGTCGATGACGAAGGTTTCGCGGCGGGCGTAGCCAAGCATGCCGAGCACACCGTAGGATTTCGCCACCGATTTGTCGGTGTCGGCGAGCACCGAGAAGGGCAGGCTGTGCTTGGCGGCGAACTCCTTCTTCGAGGCGACATCTTGCACGCTGATGCCGAGCACGTTCACGCCGAGCTTGCGGAACGCGAAGATGTTGTCGCGGAATTCGCAGGCCTCGGTCGTGCAACCCGGCGTTTCATCCATCGGATAGAAATACACGACGAGCCATTTGCCGCGCTGGTCGGCCAGGCTGATCCAGGCATCGTGCTGGTCCTGCAGCCTGAAATTCGGCGCCATCGAGCCGGTGGCCGGATCGGCCGACGCCATGAATGGCAGCGCGAGCGCGAAAAACAGCGTGCCGAAGCGGGAAACGAGACTTGCATTCATGACGGTCCTCCGCTGATTGCGAGTATCTTATGCCGGTGGGCGCGCCATCGTCACTGAATCCGAGGCTGGGCGTCGGCAACACCGTGGGCCTGGTGCTGCCCGGTGGCGGCGCGCGCGCCGCGTACCAGATCGGCGTGCTGCGGGCGATCGCGGACATGCTGCCCGGCGTGCCCAACCCTTTTCCGGTCATCGTCGGCACCTCGGCCGGCGCGGTCGCGGCGACGGTGCTGGCCACCGAAGCCTGTCATTGGCACAAGGCGGTCGATTCGCTCGAGCGCGTGTGGCGCCACTTCCACGTCGACCAGGTGCTCAAGGCGGACGCGATCAGCATGCTGCGTTCGGGGTTGCACTGGGCGACGTCGCTCGTGTCCGGCGGCATGCTGCTGCCGCCGCCGGCCGCGATGTTCGACAATTCGCCGCTCCGCTCGCTGCTGGAGCGGAACATCCATTGGGACCGGCTGCAGGTGAGCGTGCGCCGCGGCGCGCTGCGTGCGCTGGCCCTGTGCGCGACCAGCTACACCAGCGCGATGTCGGTGTCCTTCTTCGACGGCGCCGCGAACCTGGAGGGTTGGGAGCGCCACCAGCGCATCGGCCGGCGCGAGACGCTGCGTCTCGATCACCTGATGGCCAGCATGGGCGTGCCGTTCCTGTTTCCGCCGGTGATGCTCGACGGTGAATACTATGGCGACGGCGCGCAGCGGCAGTTGTGGCCGTTGAGCCCGGCCATCCACCTCGGCGCCGATCGCCTGCTGGTCATCGGCGTGCGCTCCGAGCAAGGCGCGGGCGTCAACCAGCGCGCGAACGCCAGGATCGAAGCGCCGACGATGGGCCAGTTGTTCGGCTACATGCTCGACACGCTGTTCATGGACCAGATCTATGCGAACGTCGAGCACGTGGCGCGGCTCAACCAGATCGCGGAAGTCGCGCCGACCGCCGTGCCGGGCGTGCACAAGGTGGCGACTCTGATGGTCGCGCCGAGCCAGGACCTGCGCGAGATCGCGAGCCGGCACACCAAGAGCCTGCCGCGGACCCTGCGCGCGCTGCTGCGCGTGATGGGTGCGCGTGGCAGCGGCGGGGCACAGCTGGCCAGCTACCTGATGTTCGAATCGACGTTCACCGACGAACTGATCGAGCTGGGGATACGCGACGCGCGCGCGCAACGCGAAGAGCTGATGGAATTCCTTGGCGGCGGCCTGTTGTCGCGTACCATTAAGATGCCAGCATTGAAGATCGGCGCAACCGCCGCGACGTGAAGAAACTGGGCGGGGAAGGGGATCCCGGATGGAAGAAGAGCTCAAGAAGGCCGCGCTCGATTATCACCGCCTGCCCACGCCCGGAAAGATCGCGCTGACGCCGACCAAGGCGCTGACCAACCAGCGCGACCTGTCGTTGGCCTATTCGCCCGGCGTTGCGTACGCGAGCCTGCTGATCAAGGACGATCCGCTCGAGGCGGCGAGCATGACCTCGCGCGCGAACCTCGTCGCGGTCGTCACGAACGGCACCGCCGTGCTCGGCCTCGGCAACATCGGCCCGCTTGCCGCGAAGCCGGTCATGGAAGGCAAGGGGTGCCTGTTCAAGAAATTCGCGGGCATCGACGTGTTCGACATCGAGGTCGCGGAGAACGATCCGGACCGGCTCGTCGACATTGTCGCCGCGCTCGAGCCCACCTTCGGCGGCATCAACCTCGAGGACATCAAGGCGCCGGAGTGCTTCTACGTCGAGCGCAAGCTGCGAGAGCGCATGAAGATCCCGGTGTTCCACGACGACCAGCACGGCACGGCGATCATCGTCACGGCCGCCGTGCTCAACGGCCTCAAGGTGGTCGGCAAGGACATCGGCGAGGTCAAGGTCGCGGGCTCCGGCGCCGGCGCGGCGGCGCTCGCCTGCCTCGACCTGCTGGTCGCGGTGGGATTGCGCAAGGAAAACGTGACGATCGCCGACCTCAGCGGAGTGGTCTACACGGGTCGGCCCAACACCGATGCGGACAAGCAGCGCTACGCGCGCACGACGAATGCGCGCACGCTCGCCGAGATCGTCGAGGGCGCCGATATTTTCCTCGGCCTGTCGGGACCCGGCGTGCTCAAGCCGGAGATGGTCGCGAAGATGGCGCGCCAGCCGCTGATCCTGGCGCTGGCGAACCCGGAGCCGGAAATCCGGCCCGAGCGCGCGATCGAGGTCCGGCCCGACTGCATCGTGTGCACCGGGCGGTCCGACTATCCGAACCAGGTGAACAATTCGCTGTGCTTTCCGTTCATCTTCCGCGGCGCGCTCGACGTGGGCGCCACGGTCATCAACGAGGCGATGAAGCTCGCCACCGTGCACGCGCTCGCCGAGCTGGCGCGCGCCGAACAGTCGGACGTGGTCACCGCGGCCTACGGCGAGAGCGATGTCACCTTCGGCCCGCAGTTCCTGATCCCGCGCGCCTTCGATCCGCGCCTGATCACGACGATCGCGCCGGCCGTCGCGCGGGCCGCGATGGACAGCGGCGTGGCGACCCGGCCGATCGCCGACCTCGATGCCTACCGCGAGAGCCTGTCCCAGTTCGTCTACAAGTCCGCCTCGGCCATGCGGGCCGTGTTCGCGACCGCGAAGCGGCGTCCGCAACGCCTGATCTACGCGGAAGGCGAGGATCCGCGCGTGCTGCAGGCGGTGCAGGTGGTCGTCGATGAGGGACTCGCGCGGCCCATCCTGATCGGCCGCGTGGAGCTGATGGCGGCGCGTATCGAGAAGCTGGGCCTGAGGCTGCGCCTCGGCGAGCATTGCGAGGCGGTCAACGTGCACAACGATGCGCGCTTCCGCGACGCCTGGAGCGAGTACTACCAGCTGGCCTGCCGCAGCGGCGTCACGCGGGCGCTGGCGATGGAGCAGATGCGCAGCCGCACCTCGTTGATCGGCGCCATGCTGCTGCGGCGCGGCGATGCCGACGCGATGCTGTGCGGAACCGTCGGCGACTACCTCGATCACCTGAAATTCGTGCGACGGGTCATCGGCCTGAAGCGGGGCGTGCACACCGTGGCGACGATGCAGATGCTGATCCTCAACGATCGGCAGCTGTTCTTCTGCGACACGCACGTCAATCGCGATCCGGACGCCGAGCAGATCGCCGAGATGACGCTGTTGGCCGCGGAGCAGGTGCGGCGCTTCGGCATGACGCCGCGCGTCGCGCTGCTGTCGCACTCGAGCTTCGGCAGCTCGGACGCGCCATCCGCGCAGAAGATGCGCGTTGCGCTCGGATTGATCCGTGACCGCGACGCCGACCTCGAGGTCGACGGCGAGATGCGCGCCGATTCGGCGCTGTCGAGCGTCGTGCGCGCGATCGAGTTCCCGGAATCGTACCTGCAGCACGACGCGAACCTGCTGATCATGCCGAACGTCGATGCCGCCAACATCTGCTATAACGCGATGCGCGTCGCGGCGGGCGGGGGCGGCGTCATCGTCGGCGGCATCCTGCTCGGCATCGCAAAGCCCGTGCACATCATGACACCCTCGTCGACCGTGCGTCGCATCGTGGACATGAGCGCCGTCGCCGCGGCCGATGCGGGCGCCGGCGCTGGCGCCGCATCGTCGTGAACATCGTCTACCGGAGCGACGTCGGGCGCATCTGCCCAGGCTGCCAGCGTCCGGTGGCGCAGTGCGCCTGCAAGGACGCGCGCGGCAAGCCGGCGCGCCCTGGCACCGGCGTCGTGCGCGTCTCGCGATCCACGCAGGGGCGCGGCGGCAAGGTCGTCTCGGTGATCAGCGGCCTGCCGCTCGGCGACGTGGAGCTGGCCGCGCTGGCCGCTGACCTCAAGAAGCGCTGCGGCGCGGGCGGCGCGGTGCGCGAGGGCAGCATCGAGATCCAGGGCGAGCACCGCGACGCGCTCGTCGCCGAGCTCGTCAAGCGCGGCTTCGCGGCGAAGCGGTCCGGCGGTTAGGCGCGGCCAGGCGCGGCTAGACGGGCGCGCCGACGCGCACTTCGGTCGCGGTGCCGGTCTGCGTCAACGCGGAGTGGCGCACGCGCACTTCGGGGAGCGTGCGCGTGAAGATTTCCGCCAGCCGTTCGACGATGTACACCGAACGGTGCTGGCCGCCAGTGCATCCGATCGCCACGGTGAGGTAACGCCGCGCGCTGCTGCGATAGGACGGCAGGCGCGCGAGCATGAACTTCGCGACATCGTCGATGAACTCGCGCACCGCGGGCTGCTCATCCAGGAATTTAACCACCGGCGCGTCTCGACCGGTCAGCGGGCGGAGCGTGCTCTCCCAGTACGGGTTCGGCAGCGAGCGTGCGTCGAACACGAAATCGGCGTCGCCCGGGATGCCGTGCTTGAAGCCGAACGATTCGAGCTGCAGCGACAAGCGGTCGGCCGAGCGCGGATCGATGCGTCGCTGGATCTGCTCGCGCAGCTGGTGGACGCCGAGGTGCGACGTATCGAGTATCTGGTCGGCGCAGGCCGCGATCGGCTCGAGCAGCCGCCGCTCGCTGGCGATCGCCTCGCGCAGGCTCTCGCCCTGGCGGCTGAGCGGGTGCATGCGCCGCGTTTCGGCAAACCGGCGCAGCAATTCCGCCTCGCCGGCGATCAGGAACAGCACTTCGCAGTCGATGCCGCTGCGGCTCAGTTCGTCGATGAGCTTCGGCACCAGGGCGATCTCGGCCTCGCTGTTGCGCGCGTCGAGGCTGATCGCGGTGCGGGCATAGATCTTGGCGCTGCTGCGCACGCTGTGCGCGATGAAGGTCTTCAGCAGCGCCGCCGGCATGTTGTCGATGCAGTAGTAGCCCAGGTCCTCGAGCATGTGCAGCGCCACGCTCTTGCCGGCGCCGGAGAGTCCGCTGAGGATGATGAGCTGCATGCGGCGTCGGTGCGTCCGGGCCCTAGATGCGCGCGCTCTTCTGCGCCTCGGCGGCGTGGTGGTCGGTGATCTTCTCCTTGTGCTTGCGCACCAGGCGCTCGAGCTTGTCGGTCAGGGCGTCGATCGCCGCATACATGTTGGTGTCCTCGGCCAGCGCGTGCGCGTTCTCGCCGCGCAGGTGGAGCGTGGCCTCGGCGCGCTGCACCAGCTTCTCGACGGTCAGCACGCAGTGGGCATCGAAGACATGGTCGGAGTGCCGCACCAGGCGCTCGAGCTTCTTCTCCACGTAGTGGCGCAGCGAATCGGTGACTTCGACGTGATGGCCGGTGACGCTCAGGTGCATGTTCTACTCCTTACACTGTCATGAATCGGCGCCCAGGCGTCATCAGTTCGCCTGGCTCGTGACTTTGCCGGCCTCGCGCTTGCGCTCGTTCGATGGCGCAAGCCGCATCGATTCGCGGTACTTGGCCACGGTGCGGCGCGCCACGGGGATCCCCAGGCCACTCAACAGTTCGGCGATGCGGCTGTCGCTGAGCGGATTGGCGGGGTCTTCCTCGCGGATCAGCTTCTTGATCTTGGCGCGGATCGCGGTCGAGGAGTTGCCGGCCCCGCCGCTCGCATCCTCGACCTTGCTCGAGAAGAAATAGCGCAGTTCGAACACGCCGCGCGGCGTGTGCATGTATTTTCCGGAGGTGATGCGCGAGACGGTCGACTCGTGCATCTCGATCGCTTCGGCGATGTCGCGCAGGATCATCGGCTGCATGTGCTCCTCGCCGTGCTCGAGGAATGCGCTCTGCCGCGCTACGATCGAGCGTGCCACCTTCAGCAGCGTGTCGTTGCGGATCTCCAGGCTCTTGAGCAGCCAGCGCGCCTCCTGCAGCTGCGTGCGCATCGTCGCGTGATCGCTCCCGCGGCCGATCAGGTCGGCGTAGCCCTGGTTGACCCGCACCTTCGGCAACGTCGACGGATTGATCTCGACCGACCAGCCGCGCGCGGTGCGCCGCACGAACACGTCGGGAATGACGTACTCGGGCGCCGCGGTGCTGAACACCGAACCGGGGCGAGGATGGCAGGCGCGCACCAGCACCAGCGCCAGCTCGAGTTCCTCGTCGCTTGCATGCAGCACGCGGCGGAGCGGGGCCAGTTCACGGCTGGCGACCAGCTCGAGGTGATTGAGCGCGAGCAGGCGCGCGGTCGCGAGCCCGGGCGTGTCCGGGTCGAGCAGGTTCAGCTGCATCACCAGGCACTCGCTGACCGTGCGCGCCCCGACTCCGGATGGGTCGAAACCCTGCACGATCGCCAGCACGGCGGCCACTTCGGCGCTCGTCGCCTCGATTTCGGGCCGGAGCGTCGCGGCGATTTCCTCGAGCGAGTCGCCGAGGTAGCCGTCGTCGTTGATCGCATCGATGATCGCGCGGCCGATGGATTGCTCGCGCGGCGTGAGCTGCGGCAACTCGAGCTGCCACAGCAGGTGATCGCGCAACGACTGGCCGCTCGCGTCGGCGATGTCCTGCGCGCGGTCGTCATCGCCCGGGCTCCACGGATTTTCCGCCGGGCCGACGCTCTGGTCGTTCCAGCCGTCGTCAACGACCTCGACGTTGACGGCCGGTTCCGGCGTGGCGGCTTCGCCGCCCATCTCGGTGATTGCCAGGGGCTGGAACGTGGCGGCTTCGGCCTCCTCGTCCTGCTCGAGCATGACGTTGCTTTCGAGCGCCTCGCGGATGTGCGCCTGCAGTTCGATCGTCGGCAGTTGCAGCAAACGGATGGCCTGCTGCAGCTGCGGCGTCATCGTCAGCGACTGGCCCAGTCGGAGCTGCAGGGAAGCTTTGAGCAATGCGGCGGAGTCCCCGGGTCTACAGGCGGAAAGTCTCGCCCAAGTACACCTCTTTCACCTCGGGGTTGGCAAGCACTTGTTCCGCGGTTCCGGAAGCGATTACAGTGCCCCGGTTGACGATATACGCGCGTGCGCACACCCCGAGGGTCTCGCGCACATTATGGTCGGTGATCAGCACGCCGATGCCGCGCGAGGCCAGGTCACGGATGATCTGCTGGATATCGGCCACCGACAGCGGGTCGACGCCCGCGAACGGCTCATCGAGCAGTATGAATCGCGGGCCCGCCGCCAGCGCCCGCGCGATCTCGACGCGCCGCCGCTCTCCGCCCGACAGCGACATGCCCAGCGTGTCGCGCACATGCGTGATGTGCAGCTGCCCGAGCAGTTCCTCGAGCCGCCGCGCGCGCTCGGGCTTGTCGAGGCCCGGCACCAGTTCGAGGATCGCCAGGATGTTGTCGGCCGTCGTCATGCGCCGGAACACCGACGCTTCCTGCGGCAGGTAACCGAGGCCCAGCCGCGCGCGCTGGTCGATCGCCAGCGGCGTCAGGTCGCGCCCGTCGAGCTGGATGCGTCCGCCGTCGGCCTTCACGAGCCCCACGATCATGTAGAACGCGGTGGTCTTGCCGGCGCCGTTGGGCCCGAGCAGGCCGACGACTTCGCCGGTGTGGATCTCCATCGACAGCCCGCGCACCACCTGGCGCGTGCCGTAGTGCTTGCTGAGTCCGGTCGCGCTGAGCGTGCTCATGGAGATTTCGGCGGCGCCGTATCGGCGGGTGGGGCAGTGGCGTTTGGGGTCGCCGTAGTTGGCTTGCATTTCTGCTGGAAGGTGCCGCGCACGCGTTCGCGGCTTGCGCCCGCCACCGGCTCCAGTGTCTTCAGGCTCTTCTGCACCAGGTTGTAGATGAAGCCGTCGCCGTGGATGTCCTTGCAGCCGTCGAAGAGCTGCACGTCGCCGCGGAGCCGCACTTCCCCGCCGCCGACGCTGTTGTATTCGATGGTGTGCGCGCTGCCGCGCACGCTACCGAGCGCCGCTGCCGAAGGCGTCGCGGCGGCGGGCGTCGACGCTTTTTCCTCGAACGTGGCCGGCTTGCCGTCGAACATGGCCGCCGTCATGTTGCCGCCAACGAAATGCACGGTGGCGTTGTCGGCTGCCAGCTGGCCTTGCGCGAGCCGGGACTTGACGCCCCCGGACAGATTCCAGGTGCTGTCGGACGTGTCGGCCGATACCGTCTCGGCCCGATTTGCCCGCACCAGCAGCGGGCTTCCGCCCTGGTACAACACGAGGTCGCTGAAGATGACCTTGTCGCGCCGGTATTCGACATCGCCCGCGCAAATGCAGACCGTGCCCTTCTTGCAGGCGGGCCAGCTGGCTTCGTTGTCCGCATTGCAGTCGGCCTGGGCGCCGCCGTTGTCGTCGGCCGCGTCGCCCGCATCGGCGGCAATGGCGGCGGGCGTCGCGGCCGCCAGCAGCAATGCGAACAGCCAGCCTCGATACGCGCCGATGCCCTTCACGGATTCAGTCTTGCCACTTCGCCATGGACCGGCGATTTTAGCTGCAGCGCGTCGGTCTTCATATCGGCGTGCAGACCGCTGGCCCACAAACGGTTGCGCCCGGCTTCCATCGCGACTCTATCGCTCGTGTCCGCGGTTCTCGCCTGCATGTCGACGGTGATGCTCGCGGTGCGCACCTGCAGCGGAGCGGTGCCTTCACGCTGGGCGCGAGCGATCACGTCGCCCTGCAGCTGGATCTGCTGCGCGTCCGGCGGCAGCACGCCGCGCGCTGCGCTCAGCGTCCACTCGGTTTCACCGTGGTAGACGAACTGCGGTGCGGTCAGCTCGATGTCGGCAGTCGGCGAGGGCTGCGAGATCTGCATCGCGTGCAGCGTGTATTGCGGTTGGCCGTCGGCGTCCGTGTCGATCAGTTCCGCGTGGGTCGCCACGTAGCCCGGCGCCGCCGTGGACGCGGCACTGGCGGCCGCGGTGGCCGGCGCTTCGCCGCGTGGCAGCCGCCAAAACCAGAGCATCAGCGCGGCCGCGAACGCGAGCAGCAGCCAGGCGCGGCGCATCGCAGGCCTAACGTCGCGCGCGCGCGCGCGCCGCCAGCAGCCAGTCGCAGACTTCGCGCACCGCGCCCGCGCCGCCACGCAGCCGCGTGCGCCGATGCGCCGCTCGGCGCGCATCCGCGTGGGCGCCGGCGACCGCGACGGCCAGGCCCACCTGCTTGAACATCGGCACGTCCGGCGTGTCGTCCCCGACGCAGGCGCACTCGCGCGCAGCGATGCCGAGCCGCTGCAGCAGTGCCGCCAATGCCTGCCCCTTGTCCTCGACGCCTTGCTGGAGTTCGCGGATGCCGAGTTCCGCGCAACGCCGCGCGACCGCGGCCGAACTGCGCCCCGATATCACGGCGACCGTGACGCCGGCGGCGGCCAGCGCGCGGATGCCGCTGCCGTCATGCACGTGGAACACTTTCACATGCTCGCCATCCGGACCGTAGCGGAGTTGTCCGTCCGTCAGCACGCCATCGACGTCGAGCACCAGCAGTCGGATCTGGCCCAGCGGGGTGGCGCGGCGCGTCATGCGTGCACTCGCAGGCCCTAGAGCACGCCCGCGCGCAGCAGGTCATGCACGTTCAGCGCGCCGACGAGCTGTCGCCTGTCATCGATGACGAGCAGCGCCGTGATGCGATGCTGCTCCATCATCAGCGCGGCCGATGCCGCCAGTTCGCGCGGCCCGATGCTGCGCGCGCCGGCCGTCATCGCCTGGCGCATCGTGGTCGTGTGCACGTCGATGCGCTGGTCGAGCGCGCGTCGCAGGTCGCCATCGGTGAACACGCCGAGCACGTTGCCGTCGGCATTGACCACCGCCGTCATGCCCAATCCCTTGGCCGACATTTCCACGAGGCCCGCGGACAGTAGCGTGTCGGGCGCCACGCGCGGTATCGCGTTGCCGGTGCGCATGATGTCCTCGACGTGCATCAGCAGCCGGCGCCCGAGCGTGCCGCCAGGATGGCGGCGCGCGAAATCCTCGGCCGAGAATCCACGCGCCTCGAGCACGGCGACCGCCAGCGCATCGCCGAGCGCGAGCGCGGCCGTGGTGCTGGTGGTCGGCGCGAGATTGTGCGGACAGGCCTCCTGGCCGACGGCCGCATCGAGCGCGATCGTCGCAGCCTGCGCGAGCGTCGAATCACCCTTGCCCGTCAGTGCGATCAACGGCACGCCGAGCCGCTTCAGGTGTGGCAGCAGCACGAGGATCTCGGCGGTCTCGCCCGAGTTCGACAAGGCCAGCACCAGGTCGGCCCGCGTGATCATGCCGAGGTCGCCGTGGCCGGCTTCGGCCGGATGCAGGAAGAACGCAGGCGTTCCCGTGCTCGCCAGCGTCGCAGCGATCTTGCCGGCGATGTGACCCGACTTGCCCATGCCGGTGACGATGACGCGCCCCTCGCAGGCCAGCAGCGCACGACAGGCGCTGGCAAAGCGCCCGTCGAGTCGTTGCGAGATCGCCCCGATGGCGGCCTGCGCCGACGCCAGCGTGCGGCGCCCGCTCGCCAACAGGGCGGCGTCATCGGGCGGGCTGGCGGGGGGATTGCGCATCGCTGTGAGTCATCATAACGCGCCAAGGCGGCAATGGCGGTAATGTAAGATACGAGACCAACATGAAGCCCGCCCAGGTCGCCGAACTGATCCGCGCCGCATTGCCGGGCGCCGATGTGGCCGTCGCATCCGACGACGATACGCACTACAGCGCGCGCGTCGTCAGCCAATCCTTCACGGGACTGCGCGGCGTTGCCCGCCACCAGCTGGTGTATCGCGCGCTCGGCGAACGCGTGGGACGCGAGATCCATGCCTTGTCGATCGAAGCACTGACGCCGGCCGAAGCCGCCGCCGCTCCCACGCAACGAGGCCGCCTTGGATAAATTGCAGATCACCGGCGGCGTGCCGCTCGATGGCGAGATCCGCATCTCCGGCGCCAAGAACGCCACGCTGCCCGTGCTGGCGGCGGCGCTGCTGGCCGACGGACCGGTGACGATCGGCAACGTGCCGCACCTGCACGACGTGACGACGATGATCGAGCTGCTCGCGCGCATGGGCGTGACGGTGACGGTCGATGAAAAGATGCGCATCGAGGTCGATCCCTCGTCGATCAAGGAATGCTTCGCGCCGTACGAGCTCGTCAAGACGATGCGCGCATCGATCCTCGTGCTCGGTCCGCTGGTCGCGCGCTACGGCCGCGCCGATGTCTCGCTGCCCGGCGGCTGCGCCATCGGTGCGCGCCCGGTGAACATCCATGTCGCGGGCCTGCAGGCGATGGGTGCGGACATCCACATCGAGGGCGGATACATCCGCGCCCGTTCGGGCCGCCTGCACGGCGCGCGGCTGGTGCTCGACACGGTGACCGTGACCGGCACCGAGAACCTGATGATGGCGGCCGCGCTCGCCGATGGCGAGACGGTCATCGAGAACGCCGCGCGCGAGCCCGAGGTGGTCGATCTCGCGAATTTCCTCATCGCGATGGGCGCGAAGATCGAAGGCGCCGGCACGGACAAGATCGTCATCCAGGGGGTGCAATCGCTCCATGCCACGCACTACGACGTGCTGCCCGATCGCATCGAGGCGGGAACCTACCTCGTCGCCGGCGCGATCACCGGCGGCCGCGTGCGACTGCGCAACACGCGACCCGAGCACCTGGAAGCGGTGCTCGCGAAACTGACGGAGACCGGCGCGAAGATCGAGAGCGGAACGGACTGGGTGCAGCTCGACATGGGCGGACGCCGCCCGCGCTCCGTCGACGTGCGCACCGCGCCGTACCCGGCATTCCCCACCGACATGCAGGCCCAGTTCGCGGCGCTCGATACCGTCGCGAACGGCGTCGGCACCGTGGTGGAGACGATCTTCGAGAACCGCTTCATGCACATGCTGGAGATGCGCCGCATGGGCGCCGAGATCCGCCTCGAAGGCAACACGGCGATCATCCACGGCGTCGATGCACTGACCGCGGCGCCGGTCATGGCCACCGACCTGCGCGCCTCGGCCAGCCTCGTGCTCGCCGGCCTCGTCGCCAAGGGCCGCACCGACATCGAGCGCATCTATCACATCGATCGCGGGTATGAGGCCATCGAGGAAAAGCTGGCACAGCTGGGCGCGCACATACGGCGCGTTCCAAACTGAGAGCGCGCGCGAGAACGTGCTTCCTGCCGGCCGTCGGCCGTCAATTAAAATGTTTTTTCAGGAACGCCGTGAACCCATCCATGGGGGCTCCGGCCGCGCCATCCATGGCGCGGACGGTCCTGAAAAAACATTTTAATTGACGACCGACGACCACGAGGACCCGCGTGCTCGCGCGCGCTCGGTTCCGAGCAAGGCGCGTGCGCGCGCCCAGCTGCGCCGCGTCCACGGGGTCATTGCTCCACGCCGCCCAACCCCCAACGCGCCGCCGCGCAACCACGCGCAGCCGCGCGCGATCGATGCGCGGCCGGTGAGGGCGCCGGTATCTGAGCAAGAATATGTTCTCGGGACCGTCCGCGCCATGGATGGCGCGGCCGGAGCCTCCATGGACGGATTCACGGCGTTCCCGAGAACAGCTTCTTGCTCGGGTGCCGGCGCCGTTACAGGTTGCATCGACCGAGTGCGGCTACACCTGGTTGGGCCGCTGCACCACCTTGCACTCCACCTCCCGCACCTCGGCGCCGCGCTGGATGCGCAGTTTCACCGTGACGCCGGGCTTCTCGCTGGCCACCTGCGTCAGGCCGTCCTGCGCATTGCGGAGCGAGCGGCCGTTGACGGCCAGCAGGATGTCGCCCACGCGCAGGCCGGCATTCGCCGCCGGACCGTTGGGGTACAGCCCGGTGATGACGACACCGCCGTGCGGCAGCCGGTAGTAGGCGGCCAGGTCGTCGGTGAAGTCATCGGCCTGGATGCCGCTCCAGCCGCGCACAACGTGGCCGCGCTCGAGGATCTCGCGGATCACGCCGCGGGCGAGGTTGACCGGGATCGCAAAACCAATGCCCTCGACGCCGCTCGGATCGGAATTCTTCGCGATCACCGCGGTGTTGATGCCGACGAGTTCGCCCGCCGCGTCGATCAGCGCGCCGCCGGAATTGCCCTCGTTGATCGCCGCATCGGTCTGGATGAAATTCTCGAACGTGGCCAGGCCGAGTTGCTTGCGGTCGGTGGCACTGACGATGCCGTGCGTCACCGATTGCTGGAGCCCGAGCGGATTGCCGATCGCGAGCACCTCGTCGCCGACCTGCAGTCGATCGGAGCGCCCCAGCGTCATCACCGGCAGGTTGGCGAGCTTGATCGCCAGCACCGCCAGGTCGGTGTCGGGATCGCGCCCGACGACGCGCGCATCGGCGCTGCGACCGTCGGCGAGCCGCACCTTGATGATGGCGGCGTTGGCGATGACGTGGTTGTTCGTCACGATGTGGCCGGCATCGTCGATGATGACGCCGGATCCCAGTGCCCGTTGCACATGCTGTTCGGTGCGCGGTCCGTTGAACAACTGCTCGAAGGAATTGGGCTGCACCTGCTCGGTGACCAGCCGGGCCGTATAGATGTTCACGACGGCGGGCGCGGCGCGCTGCACGGCCTGCGCGAACGAACGCATCGACACTTCGGCGGGGCGCGCATCGGGCGTCGCCTCGGCTCCGGTGGACGGCGCCGGGCCGGCCGGCGGCAGCATCGTGGCCGGCGCGGTCACGGGCGGGGTAACTGTGCGCGTGCGCACCAGCAGGTCGGGCCGGAAATACACCACCAGGAAGGCCAGCGCCAAGCCGCCGATGATCGCGCCTGCCAGGAATACCAGGCCGAGGCCCAGCTTTCGCAATGTCATCCAAGCTCCTCGAGAACGGCGCCCCCGCTCGCGAGGGCCCTACAACGGGATGTGTATAATGCGACACTTCCCGAGAAAATCGAGAGCCTCGACCTCAAGTGCCGCCGGCTGTCGTGGCACAACGGGGCTGAACCTGGGGCAGCGGAGTAGCGACAGATGGCAGATGTGGACCAGGACCGACGTAAATTCCTAACCGTGGCCACGGGCGCAACGGCCGCAGTCGGCGCGGCATTCGTAGCCAGCCCGTTCGTCGCGAGCTGGGGCCTGTCCGAACGGGCCAAGGCGCTCGGCGCGCCGGTGTCGGTCGACCTCAGCAAGATCGAAGTCGGGCAGATGATCACCGTCGTCTGGCGCAAGCAGCCGATCTACATCTTCAAGCGCACGCCGGCGATCGTCGCGGGGCTCGTCGCCAACGACCCGAAGCTGAAAGATCCGAAATCGAAGGAATCCGACCAGCCCGCCTATGCGACCAACGAGTCGCGGGCGCGTCGCGATGACATCGCGGTGCTGATCGCAACCTGCACGCACCTGGGGTGCCTGCCGAAGCAGCATTTTGACCCGGGCGACGCCGAGCTCGGCGCCGACTGGCCGGGCGGGTTCCGCTGTCCCTGCCACGGATCGCGCTTCGACATGGCTGGGCGCGTTTTCAACGGTTCACCCGCATCGGTCAACCTGCGCGTGCCGCCCTACAGCTACCCCACCGACACAACGCTGCTCATCGGCCAGGATGACGCGGCCCAGGGAGCAGCGTAATGGCGAGCAACGACACGCAAGTGCAGCCGGGTTTCCGCGGCTGGCTGAACAAGCGGCTGCCGGTCGACAGCTTCATCCGCGAGCAGCTGCTCGAGTACTACGCGCCGAAGAATTTCAACATCTGGTATTTCTTCGGTTCGCTCGCGCTGCTGGTGCTGGTCATGCAGCTGCTGACCGGCATCTTCCTGACGATGTTCTACAAGGTCGGCGACGCGACCGCGTTCGACTCGGTCGAATTCATCCGCCGCGAGATCAACTACGGCTGGCTGATCCAGTACCTGCATGCGGTCGGCGCATCCGCGTTCTTCGTGGTTGTCTACCTGCACATGTACCGCGCGCTGCTGTACGGGTCATACAAGGCGCCGCGCGAGCTGCTGTGGCTGTTCGGCATGTTCATCTACCTGGCGCTGATGGCCGAGGCCTTCATGGGCTACGTGCTGCCGTGGGGCAACATGTCGTACTGGGCGGCCACGGTGATCATCAACCTGTTCAGCACGATCCCGGTGATCGGCCCCGGGCTGGTCGAGTGGATCCGCGGCGACTACGGTGTCGCCGATGCGACGCTGAACCGGTTCTTCTCGCTGCATGTCGTCGCGGTGCCGCTGGTGCTGCTGCTGCTGGTGGCGCTGCACCTGGTGGCGCTGCGGCAGGTGGGTTCCAACAACCCGGACGGCATCGAGATCAAGGAGCGTCGCGGGAGCGACGGCAAGCCGCTCGACGGCATTCCGTTCCATCCCTACTACACGGTGAAAGACATCGTCGGCGTCGGCGCCTTCCTGCTGCTGTTCGCGGTGGTCGTGTTCTTCGTGCCGACGTTCGGCGGCCTGTTCATGGAAGAGGCGAACTTCGAGCCGGCGAATCCGCTGTCGACGCCGGAGCCGATCGCGCCGTCGTGGTACTTCACGCCGTACTACGCCATCCTGCGCGCGGTGCCGAACCAGCGCCTCGGCGCGCTGCTGCTGCTGCTGGCGGTGCTGGCGTTCTTCTTCCTGCCGTGGCTCGACCGGTCACCGGTGAAATCGATCCGCTATCGCGGCTGGTGGTTCAGGCTCTACCTGGCCGAATTCACGATCTGCTTCATCGGCCTCATGTACCTCGGGCTCAAGCCGCCGACCGGCGGCTACGTGATTGCCGCGCGCGTGTTCTCGATTGGCTACTTCGCCTTCTTCCTGTTCATGCCCTGGTATTCCCGCTGGGACAAGGTCAAGCCCGTGCCTGAAAGAGTCAGCTACCATGCGTAACGCAGCCGCCCGGCTCCACTCGCTCCTGCTCGTCTTCGCGCTGCTGCTGGCGCCGATGGCCTTTGCCGCCGAAGGCGAGGGCGCGAACGCCCCGCTCGACTGGGAGGCCTGGAAGGCCGGCAATGACACCAGCAATACTGCTTCGCTCCAGCGTGGCGCGCGCGATTTCTTCAACTACTGCGCCGGCTGCCATTCGCTCAAGTACATGCGCTACTCGCGCCTGGCGAGCGACCTGCACATCACGCCGGCGCAGCTGCAGGCCAACCTGATGCCGGCCGGGGCGACGCCCGCGGACTACGTCAAGGCGGCCATGGCCGGTCCCGATGCCGTGGCGTGGTTCGGCAAGCAGCCGCCCGACCTGTCGCTGGTGGCGCGCTCGCGCGGCCCGGACTGGATCAGCCGTTTCCTGCGCACGTTCTATTCCGACGACAAGAGCCCGACGCACTCGAATAACCTGCAGCTGCCCAACGCGGCGATGCCGGCGGTGCTGAGCGACCTCGAGGGCGTGAAACTCGCGGTGTTCCGCAATGTCGAAGCCACGGTCGATGGCAAGCCAAGCGCCGAAAAGATTTTCGACCATTTCGTCACCGTCGTGCCGGGGCAGCTCGACGCGGCGCAATACGACGCGTTCGTGCGCGACATCGTCAATTTCCTCGATTACGCCGGCGAGCCGGCGCAGGTCGATCGCCGGAGCCTGGGCGTCTGGGTGGTGCTGTTCCTGCTGCTGTTCACCTGGATCGCATGGCTGCTGAAGAAGGAATATTGGAAAGACGTCCATTGAGGCAGCGCACGCACTCGACGCGTAGCGGCGCGGCCTGGAGCGCTTGAACATGGCCAGCCGGCGCTCGATCATGACGCTGTTTTCCGCGCCCGATGAGCCGCAAAGCCACCGCGTGCGCGTCGTGCTGGCCGAGAAGGCCAGCGAGATCGACATCATCAGCGTCGTGCCCGGGCGCTATCCGGAAGACCTGCTCGACCTGAATCCGTACCGCAGCCTGCCGACGCTGGTCGACCGTGACCTGGTGCTGTACGACGCGCGCGTCATCATCGATTATCTCGACGAGCGATTCCCGCACCCGCCGCTGATGCCGGTCGATCCGGTGCTGCGCGCGCAGTTTCGCCTGGCGATGTACCGCATCGAGCGCGACTGGTACGGCCTCGCCGAGCAGATCGAACGCGAGACCGATCGCAAGAACCAGGCGCGCCTGAAGAAAGACCTGCGCGACACGATGCTGCAGAGCGCCGACCTGTTCAAGATCAAGCCCTTCTTTCTCAGCGACGAATTCTCCGTCGTCGATGCGACCATCGCGCCGATCATCTGGCGCATGCGCCGCTACGAGATCGAGCTGCCGCCGCAGGCGCAGGCCATGGCGAAGTACGCCGCGTCGATGCTCGCGCGGCCTTCGGTGCGCGCCAGCCTGTCGGACGCCGAAATCGAGATGGGCGTCATCTGAATGGACGGGCACTATTGATGTCGGGCACGGGCGATGCGGGCGCTGGCTCTGCCGCCGCTCCTTCGCGCCGGCCCTACCTGCTGCGCGCAATGCACGAATGGATGGCCGATGCGGGCTTCACGCCGCACGTGATCGTCGATGCGAGCCGCGCCGGCGTCGAGGTGCCCAGCGCCCACGTCAAGGACGGCAGGATCGTGCTGAACGTGTCGATGAATGCCACGCAGCGCCTGCAGCTGCTGAACCACGGCATCGAATTCGACGCGCGCTTCGCCGGCGTCGTGCATCACGTGCGCGTGCCGATCAGCGCGGTGCTCGGCATCTACGCGCGCGAAACCGGCGAAGGCATGGTGTTCAACGAAGGCGAGCCGGATGCGCCGCCGCCACCGGCCGACACGACTGCGCCCACCGCCGGCGCTCCGCGCGGCGAGATGCGTCGCGCGAAGCTGACCGTGGTCAAGTAGAGTAGCGCTCGACGAACCGGTTCGACTTCACGGGCACGCCAGCATGTCGCATCGCTTTGCAACGATTGCCCTCTGGTCGCTGATAGGCTCCGTGCTCGCGGAGCCGGCCGGTGCGCAGGCAACGTCCGCCGCGCCTGCAGCATCCCCAGCATCCCCAGCAACCCCGGCAGCGACTGGCGCAGCCGCGGCGCCCGCGGCGCCCGCTGCGGCTGCAGCGGAGCGACTGCCCGCGTCGGATTTCGGGCAGTTGCCCCTTGTCGAGGTGGCCGCGCTCTCGCCGGACGGCACGCATTGGGCCGGATTGTTTGGCATCAACGGCGTCGAGAACATCGCGATGCTCAGCCTGTTCGACAAGGCGGAGCGTACCGTGCGGACGTCATTGCCGGATGGCACGCAGGCCGAATGGCTGCGCTGGGTCAACGATGACAACCTACTCGTCGGCGTGCACATGCTGAACACGCTCCAGGGCCAGGATTTCTACGTGACCCGGTGCTTTGCGGTCAACCGGACCAGCGGCAAGATGACGCCGATCCTGTGGGATCTCGGCGGACAAAATGCCAGCGACGTGATCTGGTGGCCGCAGGACGAAGGGAACGAAGTACTGATCTCGGCGCAAAATTCGGTCTACGAGGAAGAGGATTTCTGGCCGGCCGTGCACCAGGTCAACGTCACCAACGGCCATGAACGCATCGTCGTGCCGCCGCACAGCGGCATCAACGCCTGGGGCGCGGACATGGCTGGCTCCGTGCGCGTTGGCATCGGTTACGATGACTCGCGCCAGACGTCGCGGCTGGTCTACCGCGCCGCCGGCACTCACGACAGTTTCCGCACCGTGGACCGCGCCGACGCGCGAAAGCGCGAGGGCCTGCAGGTGCCCTTCATGTACCTGCCCGGCGGTGATCACGCCCTGGTGATCCACGACGATGACCGCGGCATGTCGGCCGTGTACGAAGTCGACCTGGCAACGCAGGCCGAAGTGCGCGCCGTGTATGCGGCGCCGGCCGGCGAAGTCGACGGCGTGGAAGTGTCGGCCGACAGTACGACGCTGCTCGGCGCGCACGATACTTCGCTGACCGGTGGATTCCATTGGTTTGATGTTTCACTGGGCGCCATGCAGGGCGTGTTCGACAACGCAGTGCCGGGCGCGCGCGCGGAGATCCTGAGCTTGAGCCGCGACCACATGGCGATGCTGGTGCGGATCGCTTCCGCCGACATGCCGGGCGCCATCTACTACTACAACCGGGGCAAGTCCCTGTTCCGCCGCCTGGTGTCGGTCAATGAAAAGATCGGACCCACGCGCCATCTGGCACCCGTCAAGGTGGTCAGCTACAAGGCGCGTGATGGACTGGAGATCGAGGCGATCCTGACGTTGCCCGTCGGGCGCGACGCACGCAAGCTGCCATTCATCGTCATGCCGCATGGCGGGCCATGGGCGCAGGACACGCTCGAATACGACTACTGGGTGCAGTTCCTGGCCAACCGCGGCTACGCGGTGCTGCAGCCGAACTATCGCGGGTCGACCGGCTATGGCACAGCGTTCCTGCGCAAGGGCGAGGGCCAGCTCGGGCTTGCGATGCAGGATGACCTGACCGACGGGCTCCACTGGGCCGTGGAGCAGGGCATCGCGGACGCCAAGCGCGTGTGCATCGTTGGCGGCTCGTACGGCGGTTACGCGGCGATGTGGGGCATCGCGAAGGACCCGGACCAGTACCGTTGCGCGATATCGATCGCCGGCGTATCGAGCCTGCGCCGCGAAGTGAATGACTTTGCCAACGACATGTACGGCAACAAGTTCACGGACGACTGGAAGCGGATGGCGCCGGACTTCGACGCCGTCTCGCCGATCAAGGCGGTCGATCGCATCAAGGCGCCGTTGTTGCTGATCCATGGAAAAAAGGACATCACGGTCGCCTATGCCCAGTCCTCGAAAATGTACGATCGCATGAAGAGCGCGGGCAAGACGGTGCAGCTTGTCCTGTTGCCGCAGGCCGACCACCACTACCAGCGGCAGGACGACCGCGTTGCGCTGCTGACAGCGATGGATGAATTCCTCGCGAAGTACAACCCGGCGGACTGAGCGATACCGCGCCGACCCACGCTAGAACGCGTCGAAGGCGCCTTTTATCCAATCGATCGGACCTTCATCGGTCGGAACCAGCAATGCGTCGAACCGGATCGGCAAGCGTTGCAGCGAGGGATAGCGCGCCAGCAAGTGGCGCGTCGCGATCACGATGCGGCGCTGCTTCGTGCGCGTGATGCTGGCCGCTGCGCCGCCGAACTGCGCGGAGGCGCGCAGCCGGACCTCGGCGACCACGAGCATTGGCCCATGCCGCGCGACGATGTCGAGTTCGCCGCGCCGGCAGCGGAAATTCCGGTGCAGCACCAGGAGGCCCGCAGCGGCCAGGTAGAGCGCTGCGCGTTCCTCGGCTTGCTGGCCGAGCAGTCTTCGATCGACGCGCGCGGGCGATGGCATGGGCGCGCGAAGGCCAGGGACCCAAGCCAATGAGCGATGCCTTGCGAGGCGAGTCAGTTGCCGCCAGCGGTCGGATTGCCCAGCAGTTGCGGCAGGCCATTGCGTGCGATGCGCACCCAGGCCGGGATGCGGTGCACGCGTCCATCGGCGTCGAGCCGCAGGTCACCGGTCAGGCCGGCCACCTGCACGCGCTCGAAGTCGCGTCCCGCGCCGGCGATGGCCACCGCGAGCTGGCAGGCGTCATAGCCGAACGCGTACAGGCCCGATTGCCAGTCGGCGGTGCTACCCGCCGCGCCGGCAACGCTGTCGCGCACCGTCGATGCCGGGCCGCTGTTGGGAACGAGCCAGGGCATCGCTGGGATGATGAGTCCGTCGAGGTCCTGGTTGGCGACGCCGCCGTCGACGGCATACGCATCGCTCGTTGCGTAGACCGGCACGTCGCCGGCGTACTGGAATCGAAGCTGCGGGCGCAGCAGGCGCGCGGGCCCCGCCTGCGCCGGCGCGAAGATGAAGTCGAGGTCGGCGCGGCCGCGCGGTTCGAACTCGAGTTTTTGCCCAAGCAGGTTCTGCAGCCGGAGTCGCCGCCCGATGCTGAGGTCGGTGCCGAGCACGGCGCGGATCGGTGCGGCGAAATCGTGTTCGGCGGGGTCGTACGTGGCCTGGGCGAGCAGCGTGCCGCCGCCGGCCTGCAGCTCCTGGGCAAAGGCGGTGAGCACGCGCGTGCCCCAGTCACCGGTGGGCACCAGCGCGACACCGCGTTTCTGGCCCGAGGCCAGCATGCGGCGGGCGACTTCGCGCGCATCGTCTTCGGGTGAGATCGCGTACTGGTGCATGCCGCTGGGCGCGGAGCGGCCGGCGCTCAGGAAGTTGAGCGCGAGCATCGGCACGCCGGGCCAGGCGCTCGCGGCCACGTCGACTTCGGCGCGCGTCAGTGGGCCGACGATGAAATCATTGCCGTCGGCCTGCGCCTGCCGCAACGCCTGGTCGACAGGCAGTACGCCGGTGTCGTACACCTGCACGGCGGGCCGCGCATCGGCCGGCAATTGCTGCCATGCGTAGTCGAACCCGGCGTGGATCGTGGCCGCGTAGCCTGCGGCCTGGCCGGTGATGGGCAACACCAGCGCGAGCTTGCGCAGTCGTGTCGCCATCGGGAGCGGCGCGGCCAGCGCCTGCGCCAGCAATTCGGTGGCCGGGTGCGCGGGATAGGTGGAGCGCCAGCGCGCCGCCTCGATCGCGCCATTGATCGACGCGCCGCCGCCGTAGTTGGCGACCGCGCCCAGGTCGAGCCAGCCGCGCACGGTTGGATCCTGGCTGGCCGCGGGCTCGAGCTTGATGCCCTGTTCGCGCGCCGTGCGCAACAGCGACAGCAGCTCGGTGCGCAGCGCACTGCGCTGGACATCGGAAGCGGCAATACGCTCCGCGTTGATCTCCGCGTGCACGCCATCGACCGGGCGCGCAGCGGCCAGCGCGATGCGCATGCGGCTTTCGAAATATTGCGGCGCCGCCGTCGTGCCGGCGGGTTCCGGGATGGCGCTCATGGCCTGCCACGCCTGTTGCGCGCGGCCGTTGGCGAGTTCGATGTCGGCCTCGATGACGCGGCGCTCGATGGCCTGCGCCGGCGTCAGGTTGCCTGCGATACCGGACAGTGCGCGCGCCGCCTCGGCGGCGCGGCCCGCCTGCAGCCACGCCCGCGCCGCCTGCAGCTGCAATGCGGGACGCGCGTCGGGCTCGGCGCGCCGTGCCGCGCTCTCGAGTGCGCTGGCATTGCGGCTGCGTGCGGCCGCCTGCGCCGGCGCATTCGACGGCCCCTGCGTTGGCGCGCCCGCGGGCGCTCGGCTTGGAAACGTGGCCGGCGGGAAGCTCGAGCAGGCCGCCAGCAGGCCGAGCGCGACGCCGGTTGCGAGCGCGGACCAGGAACGAAAGGGAACGTG
>Ga0209023_10000947_pt1 | contig 40934 bp, 41 predicted proteins | sample LakOneMetagenome_FD_187468 | JGI IMG/M metagenome (GOLD analysis project Ga0209023, IMG submission 187468) | Freshwater and sediment microbial communities from Lake Erie, Canada (SPAdes) (version 2) | ecosystem: Environmental > Aquatic > Freshwater > Lentic | place: Lake Erie, Canada...
ATTTATCAATTGAGCAGCGAATTGGCGGGGCGCCGCGCCGCCTGCGGATAGTCGGCGCTGGCAATCGGCGCGACCGGGCAGGCCAGGCCGGCGCCGGCCATAATCGCTTCGGCAAAACCATGCCAGCTGGTCTGCCCCTGGCAGGCCAGGTGATACAGACCGCTGTGCTGGTCCCACCAGGGATGGCCGCCGGCCTGCGCCAGGCCGATAAGCTGCGCCGTTTTGTCGGCAATGGTCCGGCTCCAGGTGGGCGCCCCGCGCTGGTCGGCCACCACCCGCAGCGCGCCCTGGGTGCGCGCCAGGCGCAGCATGGTCAGCAAAAAGTTGTTTCCACGCATGCCGTACACCCAGCTGGTGCGCAGGATCAGGTGGGCGATGCCGGCCGCGGCCACCGCCTGTTCGCCGGCCAGCTTGCTCTGTCCATACACATTCAGTGGCGCCGGCGAGTCGGTCTCGGTATAGGGCCCCGCCTTGCTGCCGTCGAACACATAGTCGGTCGACAACTGGACCATGGCCGCGCCCAGCGCGCGCGCCTCCGCGGCCAGCACCGCCGGAGCCTCGGCGTTGATGCGCCAGGCCAGGGCCGGCTCGCTCTCGGCCCGGTCGACCGCCGTGTAGGCGGCGGCGTTGACGATCAGCGTGGGACGCACGGCGCGCACGGCGGCCCGCATCTGTTCCGGATCGGCCAGGTCGAGCGCGGCGCGCGGGGGCGCGACGACCTCGCCGCACGCTTGCAGGCTGCGTTCGAGTTCGTAGCCGACCTGGCCGCCGGCGCCGGTGAGCAGGATTTTCACGGAAAGGCCTCGGCGGCGTCGAGCAGCAGCCCCTGGCTGTCTTTGCCCGACAACATGGGCGCCCCGCTCAGCGGCCAGTCGATGGCCAGCGCCGGGTCGCTCCACAGCAGCACGCGTTCGTGCTCCGGGGCCCAGTAATCGGTGGTGTTGTACAGGCACTCGGCGCTGTCGCTGGTGACCACGAAGCCGTGCGCGAAGCCGGGCGGGACCCACAGCTGGCGGCGGTTGTCGGCGCTCAGCTCGACCCCGACCCAGCGCCCGAAAAAGGGCGACGCGCGGCGCAGGTCGACCACCACGTCGTAAATGGCGCCGGCCACCACGCGCACCAGTTTGCCCTGCGGCTGGCGCACCTGGTAGTGCAGCCCGCGCAGCACATTGCGCGCCGAACGCGAATGATTCTGCTGCACGAAATTGACGGCCAGCCCGGTCACTTGCTCGAAGCGGCGCGCGTTGAAGCTCTCGAAGAAGAAGCCGCGGTCGTCGCCGAACACCTGCGGCTCGAGCACCAGCACTTCGGGGATGGCGGTGGGGGTCACTTTCATCAGTACACCTGCTCTTCCAGAATGCGCGCCAGATAGCGGCCGTAGCTGGTCGCCTGCAGCGGCGCCGCCAGGCGCGCCAGCGCGGCAGCGTCGATATACCCCTTGCGGTAGGCGATTTCCTCGGGCACGCCGACCTTGAGCGCCTGGCGCTTTTCGATGGTGGCGATGAATTGCGACGCGTCGAGCAGCGACTCCGGCGTGCCGGTATCGAGCCAGGCCACGCCGCGCCCGAGCACATCGACGCGCAACTGGCCGCTGTCGAGGTAGGCGCGGTTCACGTCCGAGATTTCCAGTTCGCCGCGCGCGGACGGCTGCAGGCCGGCCGCGATCTCGCCGGCCCGCCCGTCGTAAAAATACAGGCCGGTGACGGCGTACTGCGAACGCGGCGCGCGCGGCTTTTCCTCGATCGACAGCGCGCGTCCGTCGGCCCCGAATTCCACCACCCCGTAGCGCTCCGGATCGCTCACGTGATAGGCGAACACGGTGGCGCCGTCGGTGCGCGCGTTCGCGTCCATCAGCTTGCGGTCCAGGCCATCGCCGTAATAGATATTGTCGCCCAGGATCAGCGCGCAGGGCTGCCCCGCCAGGAACGTGCGCCCGATCGCGAACGCCTGGGCGATGCCGCCCGGCGCCGGCTGCACCGCGTACTGCAGCGCGATGCCCCACTGCGATCCGTCGCCCAGCAAGTCGCGGAAACGCGGCGTATCCTGCGGCGTCGAGATGACGAGAATGTCGCGGACCCCGGCCAGCATCAGCGTGGTCAGGGGATAGTAGATCATCGGCTTGTCGTGGATCGGCAGCAGCTGCTTGGACACCACGGTCGTCATCGGATACAGCCGCATGCCGGAACCACCGGCCAGGATGATGCCTTTACGGGTCACTGTAGGGCCTCCGAAGTCTGATGGGTCTGCGCCAGGTACCACTGCACGGTAGCCATCATACCCGCGCCGAACGCATGTGCCGGTTTCCAGCCCAGTTCACGCCCGATCTTGCCCGCGTCGACCGCATAGCGGCGGTCGTGGCCCGGGCGGTCCGTCACATGGGCGATCAGGTCGCGGTAGCTGCCCGGATGGGGCGCCAGCGCGTCGAGCAGGTCGCACAGGGCGTGCACCAGTTCCAGGTTGCTCAGTTCGCAGTGCGCGCCGATGTTGTACACCTGGCCCGGCACGCCGTGGGCAAGCACCGCGCGCAGGGCGCTGCAATGGTCGCCCACGTACAGCCAGTCGCGCACCTGCAGCCCGTCGCCGTAGACCGGCAGATGGCGTCCCGCGAGCGCATTGGCGATCATCAGCGGAATGAGCTTCTCGGGGAACTGGCGCGGCCCGTAGTTGTTGGAGCAGTTGGTGATCAAGGTGGGCAGGCCGTAGGTATGGTGGCTGGCGCGCACCAGGTGATCGGCGGCCGCCTTGGACGCCGCGTACGGGCTGTTGGGCGCATAGGCGGTGGACTCGGTGAAGGCCGGGGCGCCCGGCGCCAGCGTGCCATACACTTCGTCGGTCGACACGTGCAGGAAGCGGAACGCGGCGCGCGCGTCGCCTTCGAGCGCGCACCACCAGGCGCGCACCGCTTCGAGCAGCGTGAAGGTGCCGTTGATGTTGGTGGTGATGAAGTCGCCGGGCGCGCTGATCGAGCGGTCGACATGGCTCTCGGCCGCGAAATGGATCAGCGCGCGCGGCTGGTAGCGTTCCAGCAGCTGTGCCACCAGCGCGCCGTCGCGGATGTCGCCGTGCACGAAGACGTGGCGCGGGTCGCCGTCGAGCGCGGCCAGATTGGCCAGGTTGCCGGCATAGGTCAGGAGATCGAGGTTGAGCACCGGCTCATCCTGGCCGGCCAGCCAGTCCAGGATGAAGTTCGAACCGATGAAACCGGCGCCGCCTGTTACAAAAATCATTGCTTATCCTGCGTGAAGGTGGAAGCCAATGTCCATTTTATGTGAAACTGGCGGATTGATCGCATTCTAGCCCTTCGCAGATGAAAACATACGCAATTGGAGACCTTCAGGGCTGCGCCCACGAAGCAGGCGTCCTGCTGAACCGGATCGCCGCCGACGCCGGCGGCGATGCCCGCATCCTGTTCGTCGGAGACCTGATCAACCGCGGCCCGGCATCGCTGGCCGCCCTGCGCCGGGTGGCCGCACTGTCGGCCGAAACGGGCGGACGGGTCGAGGCCCTGCTCGGCAACCACGACCTGCACCTGCTGGCCGTGGCCTGCGGCGCGCAGCAGCGCTCCAAATCGGACACGCTCGACGAGATCCTGGCCGCCCCCGACCGCGACGCGCTGATCGGCTGGCTGCGCCAGCGGCCGCTGGCGATCCTGGCCGAAGGCCACCTGCTGGTGCACGCGGGCGTGCTGCCGCAATGGGATGCGCAGCAGGCGCTGGCGCTGGCCGGCGAAGTCGAAGCGGCCCTGCGCGGGCCCGACTGGGCCGGCTTCCTCGCTCAGATGTACGGCAATACGCCGGACCGCTGGGACGACGGCCTGCGCGGCGTGGAACGGCTGCGCTGCATCGTCAACGCCCTCACCCGCATGCGCTTGTGCACGGCCGACGGCGTGATGGACTTCAAGGAGAAGGAAAGCGCGACCGCCCCGCCGGGGTCGAACCTGATGCCGTGGTTCGAGGTGCCGGGCCGGCGCTCGCAGGGACAGCCGATCGTGTTCGGCCACTGGTCGGCGCGCGGCTTGGTGTTGAGGGACGATGTGATCGGCCTCGACAGCGGCTGCGTCTGGGGCGGCAAGCTGAGCGCCGTGTGCCTGAACGACCGCACGCTGCTCGAAGTGGACTGCCCGGAGTACAAACGGCCGGGGAAGAGCTGACCACCACGTCGCCCTCGCGCAGGCGCCGGGGCAGCCCCGGTCCTATAGCGCGCTGAACGATTTTGGGGACGTGCCATGGGCCCCCGCCTGCGCGAGGGCGACGTGATGCTGCCTCAGGCCGCGAGCGCGGCGCCGATGGCGTCGTGGGCCGCTTTCGCCAGCTCGCGCCGGTGCGCGTTGGCAGCAGCAATCGGCGCCAGGCAGGTCAGGCGCGCTTCGATCGGCTCGCCCGCCAGCACCAGCATCATGCTTTGCACGAAAGTGCGCTCGCCGATGTATTCCACGCCCGGATGCAGAGCGCCGGCGCTGTCCACATAGCGCAGCGCGTACGGCTGCACCGGCACCCCCGCATCGACCGCCGCCTCGAACAGGTTGGCGTGAAACGGCAGCACTTCGCCTTGCAGCGCGGTCGTCCCTTCCGGGAAAAACGCGACCCGCTGGCCCGCCTGCAGCGCCGATACCATGCCCTTGAAGATATGCCGCAGTTCGCGCCGGTTGCCGCGCGCGATGAACACGGTGCCGGCCTTGTCGACCAGCCAGCCGAGCACCGGCCAGGCCCGGATCTCGGACTTGGCCACGAAGCGGCACGGATGCAACGCGTTGATGACGAAGATATCGAGCCAGGAAATGTGATTGGAGACGATCATCGCGTGCGCCAGCGCGTCGGTGCCGCCGGCATGGGCGACGCGCACGCCGCAAATGCCGAGCAGGTCGCGCGACCAGCGCGCGATCACGCGGTCGCGCAGCGCCGCGCCGGCCCAGGGGAACACCAGCGCGCACGCGGCCAGCCCGCCGAACAGGTGCACCAACACCCGGGCCAGGCGCCAGACGAGGCGAAGCTTCAAGCCTGGCGCTGCCAAGCCACGTGACCGGCCACGATGGTGGTGCGCACCTGCCCCGCCAGTTCATAGCCGAGGAAAGGCGTGTGCTTGCCCTGGCTGGCCAGGGCCGCGGCCTCGACCTTCCAGCGCGCCTGCGGATCGAACAGCACCACGTCGGCCACCGCGCCCGGCGCCAGGGAGCCGGCCGCCAGGCCGGCCACGCGGGCCGCGTCGGAAGTGACCTTGGCCAGGGCGCGCGCCAGCGGCGCGATTTCGCCATGCTGGCCGGCGGCGTATTCGTCGGCCCACTTGAGCGTCAGCGACAGCAGCAGTTCCAGGCCGGTGGCGCCGGGCGAGGCTTCGCCGAACGGCAGCAGTTTTTCGTCGTCGTCGACCGGCGTGTGGTCCGAGCAGATGGCGTCCACCGTGCCGTCGTACAGGGCGGCGCGGATCGCATCGCGGTCGCGCTGGCTGCGGAACGGCGGCGTGACGCGCGCGTTCGAATCGAAAAAGCCGATGTCGGCGTCGGTCATGTGCACGTGGTGCACGCCCACGTCGCAGGTGACGGGCAAGCCTTCGCGCTTGGCCGCACGCACCAGATCGAGCCCGGCTCCCGAAGACATGCGGCACAGGTGCACGCGCGCACCGGTGGCGCGCACCAGTTCGAACAGCGTATGCAAGGCGATGGTTTCGGACATGACCGGCACGCCCGACAGGCCCAGGCGCGACGCCAGCGGGCCGCTGTGGGCGATGCCGCCGCGGCCGATGTGCGCGTCCTGCGGACGCACCCAGACCGTGTAGCCGAAGGTCTTGGCGTACTGCAGCGCGCGCAGCAGCACATTGGTGTCGGCGATGGTTTGCTCGGCCTGCGAGAAGCCGATGCAGCCCGCTTCGGTCAGTTCGGCCATTTCGGTCAGCGACTCGCCTTTGAGGCCCGTGGTGAGAGCGCCCAGCGGATGCACGTGCGCCTGATTGAGCTTGCCCGCGCGGTGCTTGAGCATTTCGACCAGGCCCGGCTCGTCGAGCACGGGATCGGTGTCGGGCGGGCACACCAGCGAGGTTACGCCGCCCTGCATGGCGGCCTGCATCTCGGACTTGAGCGTGGCCTTGTATTCGTAACCCGGCTCGCGCAGGCGGGCCGACAGGTCGACCAGGCCGGGCGCGACCACCAGGCCTGTCGCGTCGATGGTGCGCTCGGCCGCAAAGCCGGCGGGCGCGCTGCCCACGGCGGCGATCTTGCCGTCGGCGATAAACAGGTCCTGCACCTTGTCGATGCCGTTGGCCGGGTCGATCACGCGGCCGTTCTTGATATGTAGTTTCATCCTTGCGTCCCTGCCACAATGCTCATCACCGCCATCCGTACCGCAATCCCGAACGTCACCTGGGGCAGAATCACCGCCTGGGCGCCGTCGGCCACGGCCGAATCGATTTCCACGCCGCGGTTCATCGGGCCCGGGTGCATCACGATCGCGTCCGGCTTGGCCAGCGCCAGGCGTTCCGGCGTGAGGCCGTAGTTCTTGAAGTATTCCTGGGCCGACGGCAGCAGCGCTCCGCCCATGCGCTCGTTCTGCAGGCGCAGCATGATGATCACGTCCACGCCCTTGAGGCCTTCGTCCATGTTGGTGAACACGCGCACGCCCATCTGTTCCAGGCCGCCCGGCAGCAGCGTGTGCGGCCCGATGGCGCGCACTTCGGGCACGCCCAGCGTGGTCAGCGCATGGATGTCGGAACGGGCCACGCGGCTGTGCAGGATGTCGCCCACGATGGCCACCGTCAGGTTGGTGAAGTCCTTCTTGTAGTGGCGGATGGTGTACATGTCGAGCAGGCCCTGGGTCGGGTGCGCGTGACGGCCGTCGCCGGCGTTGATCACGTGGACATGCGACTGCTTGGTGTCGATCAGGTGCTTGGCGATCAGGTAGGGCGCGCCCGACTGCGAGTGGCGCACCACGAACATATCGGCATGCATGGCCGACAGGTTGTCGATGGTGTCGAGCAGCGACTCGCCCTTGCTGGCCGACGAAGCCTGGATGTTGAGGTTGATGACGTCGGCCGAGAGGCGCTTGGAGGCGATCTCGAAGGTGGTGCGGGTGCGGGTCGAGTTCTCGAAGAACAGGTTGAACACGCTCTTGCCGCGCATGAGCGGCACTTTTTTCACCTCGCGGTCCGAGATGCCGACAAAGCTCGATGCGGTATCGAGGATGTGGTTGACGATCGACTTGGGCAAGCCCTCAATCGACAGCAAGTGCTGCAGTTCGCCATTTTTATTCAGTTGCGGATTAAGCATGGTCTGTTTTTATTCTATCGTTAGCGTGAATTGTCCGTCCTGGGCGCGGGCCAGCACCAGCGACTGCCCTGCCGCCAGCGTGGCATGGGTGCCCACAAAATCGGCCGCCACCGGCAGCTCGCGTCCGCCGCGGTCGGCCAGGGCCGCCAACATGATGCGCGCCGGGCGGCCGAAGTCGAACAGCACGTTGATCGCCGCGCGCGTGGTGCGGCCGGTGGCCAGCACGTCGTCCACCAGCACCACGTTGGCGCGGTCGACATTGAATCCGATGTTGGTCGGCTTGACGTCCGGGTGCAGGCCCTTCTTGGCGTAGTCGTCGCGGTAGAACGAGACGTCGATGAAGCCGAGACGGTTCTGCAGGCCAAGGTCGGCGGCGAGCCGCTCGGCCAGCCAGGCGCCGCCCGAATGGATGCCCACGATGGCCGCATCCGGCACGCCGGCTAAGCCCGCGCGCACCTGCGCCAGCAGCGCCTGATACAGCGCTTCGGCGTCAAAGTCCTGAGTTGTTGTTGGCATGGTCGTCAAAGTATTGTTGCAAAATGATGGCGGCGGCTTTCGCGTCGATGATCTCGCCGCGCTTGGCCGGAATCACCGCCGACGAGTAGCGCTCGTCGACCAGGTGGACCGGCAGGTTGAAGCGGCCGTGCAGCTGGTTGGCGAAGCGGCGGCAGCGCAGCGTCATCTCGTGCTCGGTGCCGTCCGGGTGCAGCGGTTCGCCCACCACCAGACAGGCGGGGCGCCACTGCGCGATCAGGTCGCCGATCTGCTTGAAACGGGCGGCATTGTCGATCGCCTTGACCACGTCGAGCGCCTGCGCCTGACCGGTCAGGGTGTTGCCCATCGCGATGCCGATCCGCTTGATGCCGAAATCGAATCCGAAAACGATGTCAACCACGGGTGCAGCCACGACTACGCATGGCCGGCCTCGGAGGCGAGCATCATCGGGTCGATACCGAGCAATTTGATGGCGGCGTTGTAGCGTTCTTCGATCGGCAAGTCGAACAGGACATGGGCGTCGGCGCCGACGGTCAGCCAGCCATTGCGGCCGATCTCGTCTTCGAGCTGGCCCGGGCTCCAGCCCGCGTAGCCGATCGACACCAGCAGGCGCGACGGGCCGTTGCCGGCGGCCACCGCTTCCAATACGTCGATCGACGTGGTGAAGGCCACTTCACTGGTGACGGTGAGCGACGAGGAATACGGGGTGCCCGGGGTGTGCAGCACGAAGCCGCGGTCGTCCTGCACCGGACCGCCGAACATGATGGGCTCGTTGACGACTTCGCTGTGCAGGCCGGCGGAAATTTGCAGGTCGATCCGCTCGAACAAAATCTCCATGGTCATGTCGGTCGGCTTGTTGATGACCACGCCGAGCACGCCTTTGTCGTTGTGCTCGCAAATGTACACGACGGTGCCGCCGAAAATCGGGTCTTGCATGGACGGCATGGCGATCAAGAAATGGTTAGCCAGGTCCAGGCCGGAAGCAGAAGGCGACGACGTCATGCTGTCGGCAAACCGGCCGGACTCATCCTCGGCCATGCCAGGCATGGGTGGTGTTTTCCCGATTTTGCTTTTCTTCATATGCGTCACTTTCTGATCCTCGGTCCTTGAGGTTTACTGCTAGTATCCCGCCTACAACAACGGGCTTTTCGATAGTTTACACTGAATTGGGGCCGCCTCCCACCGCTAGCGCCATTCCGGACGGTCCACGGACCGATGTTAGACACCACAAAACGGCTTCATCTTGACCCTGAACACGCCAATGACATTGAACAAATCCCTGGTCTGGTTCCGCCGCGACTTGCGCGCCTTCGACCATGCTGCACTGCATCACGCACTAACATCGTCCAACAGCGTGTATTGTGCTTTCATTTATGACAAGGACATTCTGGACAGTCTGCCGCGCGCCGACCGCCGCGTGCAATTCATCCACGACAGCCTGGCCGAGCTCGACGCCGAGCTGCGCGCCCTGGGCGGGGCCCTGCTGGTGCGCCATGCCAGCGCCCACGACGCCATTCCCGCGCTGGCCGCCGAGCTGGGCGTGGACGCCGTGTTCGTCAACGGCGACTACGAGCCGCAAGCGATCTCGCGCGACGAGGCGGTGGCCCAGGCGCTGGAAGCGGACGGGCGCAGCCTGTTCAGCTTCAAGGACCAGGTGATTTTCGAAAAGAGCGAGCTATTGACCCTGCAAGGCAATACCTTCTCCGTGTTCACGCCGTACAAGAACGCCTGGCTCAAACGCCTGGCGGCCGAACCGCAGGCGCTGGCCGCCTGGGAGATCGAGCCGCATGCGGCGCGCCTGGCGCCCGCGCCGGCCGGACACCGCCTGCCCACGCTGGCCGAGATCGGCTTCGAGCCGGCCAGCGTGCCGCTCGCTGCCGGCATGTCCGGCGCGGCCGCGCTGTTCGAGGACTTCCTGCCGCGCGCGTCCGCCTACGACGAGGCGCGCAACTACCCTGCCGTCAAGGGGCCGTCCTACCTGTCGGTGCATCTGCGCTTCGGCACGCTGTCGATCCGCCACCTGGTGCGCACCATGCAGGCGCTGATCGGCAACGGCGGCGGCGGCGCGGGCGCGCCCGTGTGGCTGTCGGAACTGATCTGGCGCGAGTTCTATGCCCAGATCCTGTTCCACCATCCGCACGTGACCGAGCGCGCCTTCAAGCCGGCCTATGACGCCATCGAATGGGAATCGGGACCGGAAGCCGAAGAACTGTTCGCGGCCTGGTGCGAAGGGCGCACCGGCTATCCGCTGGTGGACGCGGCCATGCTGCAGCTGAACCAGACCGGCTACATGCACAACCGCCTGCGCATGGTGGCGGCCTGCTTCCTGATCAAGGACCTGGGCATCGACTGGCGCTGGGGCGAGCACTATTTTGCGCTGCTGCTCAATGACTTCGATCTGGCGTCGAACAACGGCGGCTGGCAGTGGGCCTCGTCGTCCGGCTGCGATGCCCAGCCCTACTTCCGGATTTTCAATCCGATCACGCAGTCGGAAAAATTCGACGCCAAGGGCAAGTTCATCCGCAAGTATCTGCCGCAGCTGGCCAAGCTGTCGGACAAGGAAATCCACGCGCCGTGGCTGGCGGCGAGCAAACCGGCCAACTATCCGCCGCCGATCGTGATGCATGACGAGGCGCGCAAGAAGACGCTGGAGCGGTACAGCGTCGTCAAGGTGCCGTCATGACGCCTTTTCGCTCCGAGCCGCTGGCGTTGTTGGTGCCTGCTTTCGGTGCGGCCCTGCTCGTTTGCACGCTGTCGGCGCTCGCTTGCCTGGCTCGCGCTTGCAAAGCAAGCAAGCAATGCTGCATTTGAGGCGCTCGAGATGCTGCTCTCGCTCCAGATGATCATGTATGTCCTGTGCACGGCCTTCATCGTGTTCCCCGTTGCCGTGTTTCTGGCCAAACGCATTCCCAAACCTGCGGCTGCGGCGATCACATCGGCATCGTTCACCGTTCTGAGCGCGCTGGCCCTACACCTTGCGGGCTTCAATGGCATGCTCATCAAGATCTTCGCCGCGCTGCTGATCCCGATGATGCTGCCTTGGTGGCTGGGCGCCTGGTGCGCCGCGTCGCTGTGGCCATACGCGCACGCGGACGCGGCAATCGATCAATAGGGCTGGCGACCGGTGGGTGCGCCACGCCCCTCTTCACGAATTTGCTCGTCTTTTTCGGCGCCGGGCGAGCATCAACGGGTATACGGGCGCTGCCAGCGCCCCTTGCCCGCACCGGCGTGCTTACCGCCCAAAAAAAATGCCTCGCAGTGCGAGGCATTTTCGTTTGGCTGACGCCGCTTATTGCGTGACCGGCATTTCGCGGTTCAGCAGACCCGAGATCGCGGCCAGCAGCATGTCTTCCTGGAACGGCTTGCCGAAGTAGGCATTCACACCGAGGTCCAGCGCGTAGTTGCGGTGCTTGTCCGCCGTACGCGAGGTGATCATGATGATCGGCACACCCTGCGTGCTTTCGTTGCCGCGAATGTTGCGGGTCAAATCGAAGCCATCCATACGCGGCATTTCGATATCGACCAGCATCAGATCGGGCACCACTTCCTGCAGGCGTTCGAGCGCATCGACGCCGTCCTTGGCCAGCATGACCTGGTAGCCTTCGCGTTCGAGCAGACGCTGGGTCACCTTGCGCACGGTCAGCGAATCGTCGACCACCATCACCACATAGTCGCGGGCCCGGGTTTCCTGGACCACGGCGGCAGCTGCCACGGCGGCGGCCGGTTTCATTTGCGGATGCAGGTCGATGTGGTGCGACAGCGCGACCGGGTTGAGAATGAGCACGATCTCGCCCGAACCCATCACCGTGGCGCCGGCAATGCCGATCATGCGCGACAGCTGCGGGCCGATGTTTTTAATCACGACCTCGCGGTTGCCTTCGACGTTATCGATCTGCACGGCCAGACGGTCGGTACCGTGCTTGAGCACCAGGACCGGGCACGAACGCTGCACCATCGGGTGCGTTTCGGTGTCGCCCAGCAGGGTCGGCAGGAAGTGCAGGCCGATTTTCTGGCCCTGGAATTCGATGAAGCCGGCTTCGCGGGCGCGGTTCATTTCGCCTTCCTTGATCTGCAACACCTGCTCGACCAGGATCGACGGTACCGCGTAGGTCTTGCTGCCGCTGGTGGTCAGGACCACCTGCGTCACCGACAGCGTCAGCGGCAGGTTGATGGTGAAGCGCGCGCCCTTGCCCGACTCGGTGTGAATCGTGACGCGGCCGCCCAGGGCGGTCGCCTCGGAACGCACCACGTCCATACCCACACCGCGGCCGGCCAGCTCGGTCAGCGCGTCGGCGGTGGAGAAACCCGGTTCGAAAATCAGTTCGGCCGTTTCGGTTTCGGTGATCGTCGCGTTCGCGTCCAGCAAACCGTTTTCGATCGCCTTGGCGCGGATCCGCTCGAGATTGAGGCCTGCGCCGTCATCGGTGAACTGGATCACCACCTCGTTACCCTGCTGGCTGACCTGCACCAGCAGTTCGCCGATATCGGCCTTGCCGTTGGCGGTGCGCTTTTCACGCGATTCGATACCGTGCACGATCGAGTTACGCAACAAGTGCTCGAACGGCGCGGCCATCTGCTCCAGCACCGAACGGTCGATCTCGACGCCGCCACCGCGAATATCGAGGTTGACGCGCTTGTCGATTTCTTTCGCGGTCTGGCGCGCCACGCGGAACAGACGCTCGGACAGACTCTGGAACGGCACCATCCGCACGCGCATCAGATCGCGCTGCAAGTCGCGCGTCAGGCGGGTCTGGACGGTCAAGTCGTCGGTCGCGTTGTCGACCGTGCGGGTCAGACTTTCGTGGAACGACGCCACGTCGTTCACCGATTCGGCCATCATGCGGGTCAGTTCCTGCAGACGGGTAAAGCGGTCGAACTCGAGCGGATCGAATTCGCGCTCGCTCGAAATCGACATGCGCGACGAAATCTGCGATTCCGCCTGCATTTCCACTTCGCGCAGCTGACGACGCAGACGCGCCAAGTTTTCCGAGAAGTCGTTGAGCGACGCACGCAGGGTCGATACCTGGTTATCGAGCTTGGAACGGGTGATCGACACTTCACCGGCCTGGTTGACCAGGCGGTCGAGAATGTCGGCACGCACCCGCACCAGCGCCGTACGGGCCTGGGTCGGCGCGGCGTCGTCGCCGGCCGGCGCGGCGCCAGGCACGGCGCCCGGCAGCGCAACGGCTGCGGCATCGGCCGGCGACTGCAGCTGTTCAAACAGCAGCAGCGCGTGGTCGTAGTTGGCCATCAGTTCGTCGAACGCGGCTGGCGTCGATGTCCCTGCGTGGACCATGTTTTCGATCTGGGTCTCGATTTCGTGCGTGTGCTGACCGAGGCGCATGGCGCCTGCCATCCGCGCCGAACCTTTGACGGTGTGCAGAATACGCAGCAAGCCCTTGGCCGACGCCACGTCGGACGGGTTGGCCTGCCACTTGCGCAGGCCGTTGCCCAGTTCCGGCAGCAAGTCGGTCGCCTCTTCCAGGAACACTGGCAGCAAGTCGGCATCGAGGTCGTCGCCGAACGGGATGGCAGCCACCGCGTTTTGCACGGCGGTATCGGACAGGGCCGATTCGATGGCCGCCACTTCGGCAGCCACGGCGGCGGACTCCGGCATCGAGATCAGTTCCGGCACCAACACCGGCGAGCTGTCTTCGTCTTCGGTCACCGCTTCGAGCACCGGTTCCGGCATGACCGGCTCGGCCACCGGCGGCGCCAGTTCCAGCGCCGGCTCGTCGAATGCTTCTTCCAGCACCGGATCGGCCGCTTCGATCGGCGTCTCGATGGCGTCAGGCGCGCTCGCCTCGGCGACCGGCTCGGCCACATGCTCGGCCACAGTCTCGGCCACAGTCTCGGTCAGGGTCTCGGCCGGCGTTTCGATGATGCTGTCGAGCGTTTCGACGAACAGCGGGTCGAGCGACTCGGAGACATCGGCGGCGCTCACTTCGGAGCTTTCTGCCCCTACGTAGACAGCCGACTCGCGCTCGACCAGGCGGTCGCGCAGCGCTTGCAGGCGCGCCACCAGATCGGTGTTCGACGGGGCGATCTCGCCCAGCGCGAAGCCTTGCAGCATGGCGCGCGCGCTGTCGACGGCTTCGTCGAGCAGATCGCGTTCGGATGCTTCGAGCATCGGCGACGGCGTGTCGAGCGCCATTTCCAGCGCGTGGGCGATTTCGCACACGGCGGAGAAGCCCACGGTGGCCGAGGTGCCGGCCAGCGTGTGCGCCGCCTTGATGGCTTCCGGCGACACCGCACGGTGGGTCTCGTGGCGCCACTCGCCGAAGTCCTGGGCCAGCACGCGCACCAGTTCGTCGGTTTCGGCCAGGTAGATGTTATACAGCGGCAGCGGAATTTCCAGGTCGCCGATGCGCTTGGTGTTGTCGTCGTCGGCGGCAATGCGGCCGCTGCCCGGGAATTCGATGACATTGTCCGGCACCAGCTTGAGCAGCTCCGGCTCGGTCATCTCGATGACTTCGTCGACCACGACCTCGTCGCCCGGCAGCTCGGCCGGCGTGACCGTCTCGGACACCACCGGCAGTTCCGGCGCAGCCGCTTCGACCAGCGCTTCTTCCTCGTCCGGAATGGCGGCGGCGGTGATTTCTTCCTCGTCCGGCATCGCGGTCGCGGTGATCTCTTCGTCCTGCGCGGCCGTCACTTCCTCGGTCACGCTCTGCGCTGCGGCCACGTCCTCGACGCCAGGCGCTGCCACGTCGGCCGTCACCGGCGCGGCGGCAACCGCCTCCATCGTGAACGGCGCGCCGTCGAGCATGCGGGTGGCGGCAGCGACCAGCGCGTCGCTGCTGCGCGGCGAACTGCCGGTGCTGGCCAGTTCGTTGACCCAGCCGGTCATGTCGACCGCGGCCCAGTCCAGCAAAGCGAGCAGGTCAGGCGTGGCCGAACGGCCTTCCGACAGCCACAGGTTCATGACTTTTTCGACCAGGGCCGCGCCCTCGCCGAAGTTGTTCAGGCCGACCATGCGGCCCGAGCCTTTGAGCGTGTGGAAGGCACGGCGCACGACCGTGATGGTTTCCTGGTTCGACGGCTCGCCCTTGAGCTTCGGCAGCGTGGCGCTGACCAGCTCCAGCACTTCCTGGGCTTCCATGATGAAGATTTCGAGCAGCTCGGCTTCGACTTCGCCTTCGACCGGCATCGGCGGCGCGCTTGGCGCGCTTGGCGCTGCCGGCGCCGCAGGGGCGGCCGCTTCGGGCGCGGCGAAATCGAGCGTCAGTTCCGGCACCTCGACGGCAACCGGCGCCGGCGCCACAGGCGCGACTTCCTCGATCACCGGTTCCTGTTCGAACACGGTCTCGCCGCTCGGCTTTTCGAACGGGACTTCGCGCAGCATGCCTTCGGTCTTGTCGAACGAGAAGCGGTCTTTCGCCGCTTCGAAGTTCTTGGCCAGCATGTCGACGAAGAAGCCCAGCGCGCCGATATTCTGGGCGATGTTCTGCAGCGAGGCCGCTTCCAGTTCCGGATTGCCTTCGGCCGAAGCGAGCGCGCGCACCGCTTCCTTGACGTGCAGCGCAGCGCGCATGGCGTCTTCCTGGTCCAGGATCGCAACCGCGCCTTGCAGCTGGTGCAGGACCGGATCGATCTGGCTCAGGGTAGGTCGCTTGGAGCCGTCCGCGTAGTAATCGTCGAGCACCTTCTCGACCTGGCGCAGGCCGTTCTTCATTTCGGCGGCCAGCACGGCCACCGTGTGATCCTGCTGGATCTGGCGCGACAGGTCGCCCTGCCATTGCGGGGCGTCCGGCGGGGTCTGGCCGGCGGCCAGCGCCAGCAGACGCGCGCCGACCACCTGGGCGTGCGATTCGAAATCGTCGGGCAGCTGGCGGATCTGGTCCAGGCCATGCTCGACGAACAGCATGGCGGTGGCCATCTCGAGCGAGAACTGCGGATTGCGCCCCTTGGCGGCGGAATCGCGGGTGGCGCGCGCGATTTCGCGCAGCACCTTGAGCAGCGCCGGCGAGCCGAGCTTTTCGCTGGCGCCGACCAGGGTCGCGACCAGTTCCTCGAACTCCGCTTCCATGGCCGGGTCGCCCTCGGTCGAGAGCTTGTCCCAGGTCACGCTGGCATGGGCCAGTGCATCCTTGGCCGCTTTGAGCGCGTGCGAATCGATGCGGCCGTAACGCTTGACTTCATAGTCGGCCGGGACCACGCCATTGACGCGGTACGCGGCGCGCAGCGCCTGCGCGGTCGGCGACGGCTGGGGCGCGGCGGCGATGAAGAACAGCGCGTCGCGCATCATCATTTCAGGCAGACTGCCTTCGCCCTGCGACAGGCGGCGGATCTGCAGATTGATCAGGCCGAACAGCTGCTTGACGAACAAATTGCTGCCCAGCTGGCCTTTGGCGACCAGCTCGGCGAAACTTTGCATGGCCACCCAGAACGTGCGCGCGGGCGCTTCCTTCTGGCCGGCGGCGATCAGGGCAATGGCTTCCTGCATGGCGCCGGCGGTGGTCTGCTGCGCCACCGGATCGGTACTCTTGAGGAAAGGCAGCAGGGCCTTTTCGAAACGGCCACGGCAAGCGGCGTAATCGGGAGTAAGCGGGGCGGCGGCGTGCTGCGGCAGCACGGCGGCGAGCGACAGGTCCGGGAAGAACAGGTCGGCCGGATGGATGCGCGAGGCGCCCAGCGCTTCCTGCAGGTCGCGGTAATACGGGAACAGGCGGGCCGGCTGCTGGGGCGCGCCCGACAGCAGCTCTTCGAGGTACTCGATGACGGCCGTGTAGACCGCGCCCACCAGCTGCGCGTTCTCGGTGGTGCAGTCGAGCAGACCGTCGCGGAAGCGGTCCAGCGCTGCCTCCGCGGTCTGGGTCATGACGCCGACACCGTCGACGTCGACCATCTGCAAGGCCCCATGGGCCTGGTGCAAGTACGCTTTCGCATGCTTGAGTGAATCTGCCTGGGCGTCACCCGCCAGGGCCGTGGCGTCGTTCAGCGCGGCGCCGGAACGGCCCAGCGCTTCGCGAATTTCGCCCATGACCCAGCCGAGCGGCCCAGTGTCAAATTGGGGCGCGTGCGAAAAATCAGTCATCGTTTTTATTACCTTACTTTAAACGGCCTCAGGCTACTACGCGGAATCGCGACACCGAGTTCTTCAGTTCCTGCGCCAGCAGCGTCAGCTGGCGAATCGAACTGGCCGTCTGCTGCGTACCATCCTGGGTACTTTCGGTCACCGACAGGATGTGCTGAATGTTGTGCGCCACGCCGTTTGCCGACGTTGCCTGCAACTCCGTTGCGAACGAAATGCCCTGAATCAGTTCTGCGAGGCGGTTCGACACGCGCGAAATGTCGCTCAGTGCGGCACCGGCAGCATCGGACAGCTTGGCACCCTCGACCACACCCTGCGTCGATTTTTCCATAGCGGCCACCGCGTCGTGGGTGTCGGTCTGAATGGTACGCACCAGCGCGCCGATCTGTTTTGCCGCGCCTGCCGAACGTTCCGCCAGGCGCTGCACCTCTTCCGCAACCACCGAGAAGCCGCGACCCGCTTCACCGGCCGAGGCCGCCTGAATTGCCGCGTTCAGCGCCAGCACGTTGGTCTGTTCGGTAATGTCGGAAATCAGTTCGGTAATCTCGCCAATCTCCTGGGACGATTCGCCCAGCCGCTTGATCCGTTTCGACGTTTCCTGGATCTGCTCGCGAATTTCGTGCATACCCTTGATCGCGTTTTCCACCGCGGTGGAACCTTGCTGTGCAGCGGCAACGGACTGGCGCGCAACTTCGGCCGATTCGTTGGCCGACTTCGACACGTCGGTAATTTCGCTTGCCATCTTCAGAACGGTCTCGGACGCGTCCTGAATTTCGCGCGACTGCTGTTCGGTCGCCTGCAGCAGGTCGGTCGAAATGTTTTGCGCGTTGGTCGATGCGGAGGTCACCTGCTCGGCCGTGGTCGTCACGCGCTCTACCAGACCGCGCAATTCTTCCACCGTGTAGTTCACCGAGTCGGCGATCGCGCCGGTAATGTCTTCCGACACCGTTGCGTGCACGGTCAAGTCACCGTCCGCCACTTCTTGCAGTTCGTTCATCAGGCGCAAAATAGCGGCCTGGTTCTGGTCGTTGGTCGCTTTCGCTTCCTCTTCCTTGGTCTGCGCCAGTTGACGCATCGCATCTGCTTCCTGACGACGCACTTCAGCGGCGCGGGCACGGGTACGGGAATCTTGCAGCATCACTTTCGCGATCGAGGCGCCGACGGCGGTGGTGAACAGGGCCGCCAGGGCCATCAGCCAGAACCAGATACCGGCCGAGTCCTGCTCTTCACGGAAGGTCGATTGCACCGTGGTCAGCAGTTTTTTGACTTCTTCGTTCTCGTAGAAGATCGACAGTTCGGCGCCCTTGGCGGCCGTGAATTTCGGCAGGTTGTCCAGAATCGACGTGACCAGCTTTTTATAGGTGTCGAACTTGTTGTTGATTTCGACCAGCAGTGCCCGCATTTCCGGGTCGCGCACGGCGCTGATCTGCATCGTGTCGTTACCGTTCAGGAAGCCTTCGACCGTGTTACGGAAGGTCGTGGTGTCGATACCGAGCTGGAACGCCGTTTCAGGACGGATACCGCCCGAGGTCAGGAATTCCGACGCGCTGCGCGACAGGCGCTGGGTCAGCATGGTCATGCGGCCGATGTGGGCCAGTTCACGCGGGCTCGCGCCCTTCTGCACCTTTTGGTTCAGCAAGTCTTCGGTCATGCGCAGCAGTTCTGGCGAGAGCGCGTCGAGCTGCTTCAAGGTCTTTTCGAAACCGGTCAGTTCCGGCTTCATTTTCAGAATGGTGCCGGCGGCGTTGTCGGTGCTGGTCCATTTGGTCTTGGCGGCGAGCAGCATCTTGTTCATGCTGGCCGGCGGACCCGGGATGTGCGAGCCGGCGAAGTCGCCGCCCTTCATCAACAGGTTCAGGTCCTTGTTCAGGGCCACGCGGCTCTCTTCGAGCTGGGTGAACGCTTCCACGTTACCCTGGATCGCGTTAGGCGCCGCTTTACCGATACGCTGCGAGTGCATCAGGGCATCCGATGCAATCTGGGTCTGGTCGGACGCGGTGGCATTGTTGGCCGCGTTGCGCCACAGGGCGAACACGGTCACCAGAATCGCCACACCGAACACCATGAACAGGATACGCAGCTGGCGCGGCAGCGACAGGTGGCCGATCAGCGGCAGTTCCCATTCGGTGCCGGCGTCGTCCGTGGTGGCCACGCCTTTGCCGCCCATCAGGCTGCCCAGGCCCAGCGCATTGCTCGCTTCCGGCGCCGACTCGGTCGGCGGACCGCCGATGTCGAGCAGGCCGGTCGACGACGAAGACGACGGCGACGCGGCTGCCGGCGCATGCGCCGCTTCCTCGTGCCCCGGCGCGATGCCGGTGTCTTCCGTCAGTTCTGGTCCGAATTCGGTGTCGGGGGCGGCCAAGACGCCCAAGTTATCGTCACCGCCCTTTGAGCCGAAGCCCAACGAACTTTTCCAAGCAAATCCCATTACAGCTCCCAATCCCTAAGGTATCAATGGCCACTTTTAGTGTGGCTTAAAATCCGACGTGTAAAAACCGTGTATCGCCGACCAGCGCAGCGAGATCCAGCGGCGCCCACTCATTGGCGTCGGCGTCGCGCAGCCGGTCACCGGAAACCTCCATGCCAGCTGCATGACGCAAGCCGTACACGCGCGAGACCAAGAGGCCACAATTGAATCCGAGGCCGTTGGCAAAAGTGATGACGCGGCTATCCGAACCGATGGCGGTGTCGGAATTGAGCGAATAGCGCGCCAGGTCGATGACGCTGATCAAGTTGCCGCGAATATTGGCCAGCCCCAGATACCAGGGCTGGGTCAGCGGCACCACCGTGATCGCCGGCACCGGCACGATCTCGCCGACCTGGGTCAGGTCCAGCAGAAAACGTTCCTGGCCGATCATGACGCCCAGCTGGTTGACGCGGGCGCCGGCGTTGTTGCGCGCCGCCTGCATGCGTTCGAGCAGCTGCACCTGGTACTGGCGCAAACGGGTACGGCGGCCAGCTCCATCGGAGGTGACCGTCGTCTCGGGCGCAGGTTTGGCGGCGACACTCATGGGATCAGACGTTGAGCGCGGCGATTTTCGCCAGCAGCAGTTCCGGATCGACCGGCTTGACCAGGTAGTCGCGCGCGCCCTGGCGCAGGCCCCAGACGCGGTCGGTTTCCTGGTTCTTGCTCGAGCAAATAATGATTGGCACGTCCGCCAGGTCCGGGTCCTTGGCGATCGAACGGGTCACCTGGAAGCCATTGGCGCCCGGCATGACCACGTCCATCAGGATCAGGTGCGGTTTTTCCGCCTTGATCTTGAGGAAGGCTTCTTCGCCGTTTTCGGCGGTGGTGACGGTGAAACCGTTTTTGACCAGGATGTCGGTCAGGTAGTAACGCTCGGTAGGGGAGTCGTCGACGATAAGAATTTTGGTAATGGCCACGTGGCTCTCCTGGATTATTTGGACACGGCTTCTGCGGTGTGCTCGCGCACGGCAGCAAGCAGACTGTCTTTGCTAAAAGGTTTGGTAAGGTAGGCCGAAGAGCCCACCATGGCTCCGCGGGCGCGGTCGAACAGGCCGTCCTTGGACGACAGCATCACCACCGGCGTGGTATGGAACTTGGCGCTCTTCTTGATCAGCGCACAAGTCTGGTACCCGTCCAGGCGCGGCATCAAAATGTCGCAAAACACCAGCGCGGGATGATGGTCGTTGATCTTGGCCAAGGCATCGAAGCCATCGTCGGCCAGCACGACCTGGTACCCTGCCTGGGTGAGAAAAATCTCGGCGGAACGGCGAATCGTGCTGCTATCGTCGATGACCATGATTTTCAAGACTGTCGGTTGCGTCGTCATTGTCATATTCAGTTTACTCGGCGTAAGGGTGAACGATACCATAGGGCAAGCCCCTTGTGCGATATCTGTTGCATTCGTTCAACTAATGTATTAAAAACGCCGCGTTCCAATTAGATAACTGTCATCTCGAAGTCATCCTTGCGGGCGCCGCATTCGGGGCAAGTCCAGTTCATCGGCACGTCCAGCCAGCGCGTGCCGGGGGCGATGCCCTCGTCCGGCAAGCCGGCTTCTTCCTCGTAGACCCAGCCACAGATCAGGCACATCCAGGTCAAAAACGGGGCCTGGGGGGCACCCGGTGTTTCATTGCTACTCACGTTGGGGTTCCTTGTATCTAGTAAAATGACGAATCAGGTATCTTAATCTACCCTTCGTGCAAAACCAAACTTCTCCCCTTATCCTCACCTTCGGCTTGTCCGATCCGCTCGGCGCGACCGGGATCCAGTCCGATCTGGCCGCTTTTGGCGCGCTCGGCTGCCACGGCCTGTCGGTGACCACCGGCCTCCTCATCGGCGACAGCGCCCGGGTCGAGGACGTGCAGGAGATCGATGCCGACTGGATGGTCGACCAGGCCCGCCTGCTGCTGGAAGACATGCCGGTGGCCGCCTTCAAGGTGGGCGCCCTGGCCAATATCGAGCAAGCCAGCGCGATTGCCGAGATCGTCTCCGACTACCCCGATCTGCCCCTGATCCTCGATCCCTTCCTGTCCTCCCTGCCCGATTCCGGGCTGGACGACGACGACATGCTGGTCGCCATCCGCCAGATCCTGGTGCCGCAGGCCACCGTGCTGCTGCTGTCGCAGGTGGAACTGGCGCGCATGGCCGAAACCTGGCGCGAAGGCGGCGGCGACATGGTCGACACCGACGTGGCCGAACTGACCGGCACGGGCTGCGGCTATGTGCTCGTCACCTGCACCGGCGCCTCCGGCAGCGGCGGGCAGGCACTGCGCGCGAACACCCTGTACGACGGCGACGGCGTGGCCACCCAGTTCGACTGGCGCCACCTGCCGGGCCCGTTTGTGGGCGCAGGCAGCACCATGTCGGGCGCCCTGGCCGCCTTTGTGGCGCTGGGCCACGAGGTGCCGGAAGCGGCGCGCCTGGCCCAGGAATACACGGCCGGCGCCCTGGCCCACGCCCAGCGCTTCGGCATGGGCAAGCTGGTCCCCAACAAATTTTTCGGACACACTTTTCACGGAACCGCATCATGACCACTCCTGATTCCTCGCGCAACGACACCCTGTTCGCGCGCGCCCAAAAGACCACCCCGGGCGGCGTCAATTCGCCGGTGCGCGCCTTCAAGTCGGTGGGCGGCACGCCGCGCTTCATCACGCGCGCCGAAGGCCCCTACTTCTGGGATGCGGACGGCAAGCGCTACATCGACTACATCGGTTCCTGGGGCCCGGCCATCGTCGGCCACGCCCATCCCGCCGTGGTCAAGGCGGTGCAGGAAGCGGCCGCGCGCGGCCTGTCGTTCGGCGCCCCGACCGAGGGCGAAGTGCTGATGGCCGAAGAAATCTGCCGCCTGGTGCCGTCGATCGAGCAGGTGCGCCTGGTCTCGTCGGGCACGGAAGCGACCATGAGCGCGCTGCGCCTGGCGCGCGGCGCCACCGGGCGCGACAAGATCATCAAGTTCGAAGGCTGCTACCACGGCCACGCCGATTCGCTGCTGGTGAAAGCCGGCAGCGGCTTGCTGACCTTCGGCAATCCGACCTCGGCCGGCGTGCCGGAAGACTTCGTCAAGCACACGCTGGTGCTCGACTACAACAACGTGGCCCAGCTGGAAGACGCCTTCGCCTCCATGGGCGACACCATCGCCTGCGTGATCGTGGAACCGGTGGCCGGCAATATGAACCTGATCAAGGCCACGCCGGAATTTTTGCGCGCCATGCGCGCCCTGTGCACCAAGCACGGCGCGATCCTCATCTTCGACGAAGTCATGTGCGGCTTCCGGGTCGGCCTGGGCGGCGCCCAGGCGCTGTACGACATCGTGCCCGACCTGACGGCGCTGGGCAAAGTCATTGGCGGCGGCATGCCGGTGGCGGCTTTCGGCGGCCGTGCCGACCTGATGCACAACATGGCGCCGATCGGCGCCGTCTACCAGGCCGGCACGCTGTCGGGCAATCCGGTGGCGGTGGCGGCCGGCATGACCACCCTTAGCCTGATCCAGCAGCCGGGCTTCTACGAGAATCTGTCCGCGCAAACAGCCAAGCTGGCGGCCGGGCTGGCCGCGGCCGCCAGGGATGCGGGCATCACTTTCTGCGCCGATTCCGTGGGCGGCATGTTCGGCATTTACTTCAGCGAACAGGTCCCGACCAGCTATGCGGAAATGATGGCCGGCGACAAAACGCGCTTCAATGCCTTCTTCCACGGCATGCTTGACGAGGGCGTGTATTTCGCCCCGGCCGCGTTCGAGGCGGGCTTCGTCTCGGCCCAGCACGACGACGCCGTGATCGCGGAAACGGTGGCGGCCGCCGCGCGCGTGTTTGCACGTTTGAAATAAGCATGAACGCCCTTGCAAGACAGTTGCAAGGGCGCTAAGCGTGCAGTTTGTTCAAGCAAAGCTGTGCCGATTTGTTACTCAATTGGCACATTTTCGGCACAGGCGAATGTTGTCTTTTAGGTACAACCAGCCCGCAGCGGCAGACGCGGGCGCGCACCTGCCCCGCCGCAGCGAAGCCCGGATCTGCCCTTCATCGTGTCGAAATGGCGCGCAACATGCGCCGATCGGGCGGCAGACGCCGCCCTGCGTCAGTTCAGCCAGCCGCGGCGCCGGAAGTACACCAGCGGCGCCACCGCCGATACCAGCATCAGGCCCAGCGCCATCGGATAGCCGAACGACCAGTCCAGCTCGGGGATGAGCTTGAAGTTCATGCCGTACCAGCTGGCGATCAGGGTCGGCGGCAGGAAGGCCACCGAGGCCACCGAGAACATCTTGATGATCTTGTTCTGGTTAATATTGATGAAGCCGACCGTGGCATCCATCAGGAAGTTGATCTTGTCGAACAAAAACGAGGTGTGGCCGTCCAGCGATTCGATGTCGCGCAGAATCTGGCGCGCCTCTTCGAACTGCTCGGCATTGAGCAAGCGCCCCCGCATCAAGAAGCTGACCGCGCGCCGCGTATCCATCATGTTGCGGCGGATCCGGCCGTTCAAGTCTTCCTCGCGCGCGATCGCGTTCAGGGCCGCCGCAGCGTCCTGGTCGGTAAATTCTTTCTGCAGCACCCGGCCGCTGACTTCTTCCAGGTCCTGGTAGATGCCTTCGAGCGCATCGGCCGAATACTCGGCGTCGGTGGCATACAGGTCGAGCAGCACATCCATGTAGTCGGCGATCGAGCCGGGCCGCGAACGGGCGCGCATGCGCACCAGGCGGAACACGGGCAAGTCGTCGGTATGGACCGAGAACAGCATTTTTTTGGCGAGAATGAACGCGACCGTGATCACGCGCGACGGACCGTCGTCTTCTTCGAGCAGGAAATCGGTGCGCAGGTGGAGGTCGCCGTTTTCGGCTTCGTAGTAACGGGCCGACGCTTCGATATCCTTGACCTCGTCTTCGCCGGGCAAAATCACGCCGTAGATGGTCTTGACCCAGGCCCGTTCATCGTCGTTCGGATCGGTCAGATCGACCCAGACCGGCGCGACGTTTTCCAGATCCTCCCGGCTGTCGATCGGGACCTGATTGAGGCGGCCATTTTGTAGAACAAATACGTTGATCATGCGCTTTTCTCGGCCGGGATTCGAAACAGCGCAAGTGTACCCGTTCGCAATTTCCCCGGCCACCCCGAAACAGCTTTTTTATCCTATTGCGACTGTTTTTCGATCCATTTGTCGACCTGGCGCTTGTGCCCGTCGTTTTCTTCCGGCGGCGGAGGCGGCAACTTGGGCGCTTCGACCCCGCGCGTGACCTGGATCTTGATGTCCTTGCTGGTCGGATTGTTATCCTCGCAATCGGTGTTCGAAATCACGGTCTTGCCATGGATGACACATTTGCGCATCTTGGCCTCGCTGCCGGCGGCGGCCTGGCGCGCCGCGTCGAGCACGGGCGCGGCGCGGCTCTCGCTGACCGCCTTGCCGGCCTTGGCCACGCCTTCGGCAAACAGATTGCGCTCGCTGCGCATGGACATCAGGGTGAGCACTGCCACGCCCGAGATCAGGACCGAGCCCACCAGCACCCATTTAAGTTTCATGAAACCACGTTGACGATAAAGCATAAGCATCTCAGGGAAGTTCGGCCGAATTCATGCGGCTGACGATCAGATTGGTCCGGCGCGCGAGGTAATTGGTATCGCGGTGCCGGTCGTAATAACGCGGATTGGGCAACATCACGGCCAGGCGCGCGGCCTGGCTGGCGTTCAGATTGGCCGCGCTGGTATTGTAATAGTGGCGCGCGGCCGCTTCGGCGCCGAAGGTGCCGCGACCGTATTCCACCACGTTCAGGTAAATCTCGAGGATGCGTTCCTTGCTCATCACGGTCTCGAGCATGAACGCGATGATCAATTCCTGGCCCTTGCGGACATAGTTGCGCGAACCGGACAGGAACAGGTTCTTGGCCAGCTGCTGGGTAATGGTCGAGCCGCCGCCCACCACCTTGTGCTTGCGGTTGTTGCGCTCGTACGCCTTTTGCAGCGCTTCCCAGTCGACCCCGTCATGGTCGGCGAAATTGGCGTCTTCGGACGCGATCACCGCCCGCTTGAGGTTATTCGAAATGGCCGCGTACGGCACCCACTTCTGCTGCAGCGTGGCCTTGGGGTTTTTTTCGCGCATCACGGCCAGCTGGTCGCTCATCATGTTGGTCATGCGCGGATTGACGAAGTTATACCAGCACACCATCAGCAGGAAATACAGCTGCACCAGGGTGACGATGATCAAGGGGCCCAGGAACATCCACTTGATCCACGGGCGCTTGCGGGAGTTGGCGGGGGCTTTCTTGGTCTTGCTCATGGGTTCGTGCGCAGGCGTTGAAGGATGGCATCCGTGTCCGGCCGCACCCCGCGCCACACGGCGAAGGCTTCGGCCGCCTGCTCCACCAGCATGCCCAGGCCGTCGCGGGCGCTGGCGCCGTGGGCGGTGGCAAAGTCCATGAACAGGGTCGGTTTATTGCCGTACATCATATCCAATGCCAGCGTGTCTGTGCCGAAAATGTCGGCGGGCAGCGGCGGCAAATCGCCCGCCAGGCTGGCCGCGGTGGCATTGACGATCAGGTCGAACGGGCCGGACAGGTCGGTAAACGCGCTGGCCGCGACCGGCACGCCGTGGCTGCCGAAGGCGGCGGCCAGGGCGTCGGCGCTGGCCACGGTGCGGTTGGCGATCACCAGCGCCGATGGCGCCTCGGCCAGCAGCGGCAGCAGCGCACCGCGCGCGGCGCCGCCGGCGCCCAGCAGCAGCACCCGCTTGCCGCCGATGGCAAAGCCGGCGTTGCGCACGATGTCGGCCACCAGGCCGGCGCCGTCGGTGTTGTCGCCGACCAGTTCGCCATCGAGAAAACTCAGGGTGTTGACGGCGCCGGCCGCGCGCGCGCGCGGCGTGAGCGCGCTGGCCAGGGCGGCCGCTTCGAGCTTGAAGGGGACGGTGACGTTGGCGCCCTTGCAGGCGGCCGCGGCCAGGGCGGCCACGGTGGCGGCAAAGCCGTCCAGCGGCGCCAGGCAGCGTTCGTAGACCAGGTGCTGCCCGGTCTGCTGGGCGAAGGCGGCGTGAATCAGGGGCGACTTGCTGTGCGCGACCGGGTTGCCGATCACGCAGTAGCGGTCACTCATGGATTGCCCCTGAATTCGGTCTGCAGCGTTTCCTGGCGCGTGAACTTGAAGCCGGCCACCATCACCCACAGGTCATCCTTGTCGGACGACAGCATCTTCGTCGGGAAGCGGCCAAACGGCGCGGCGCGCCGCACGATGGCGATCGCGGCCTTGTCGAGGTCGGGGTTGCCCGAGCTTTTCTCGATGCGGATTCCGCCATCCTTCTGGTACACGGTGCCGTCCTGGAAGATCGGGATATACAGGATCAGCTCGCCGTACATCTTGCGGCCATCTTTCTGCGGGAAATTCAGGGTGCCGATTTCCTCGATCCGGCGCGACATTTCTTTGTAATACATGGCGTAACCGACTTCGCGCGTGCTCGGCGAAATGAAGGTCTTGCGCGGACGCTTGTTCTCGTCCTCGATGCGCTGGTCGATTTCGGCGGCGGCGCGGGCAATCGCCTTGCTGCTTTCGATCAGATCGCGGCCGCTGGCCTGCGGGTCGGTCTTGTCTTTCTCGGTCACGGGCGCGCTCTTGAATTTCGAGTCGCGGCTGCGCGTGAGCAGGTTTTTCTGGGCTTCCTCCAGGTCGGCGATGCGGCGCTGGGTCGCCACCTCGGTCTCGCCCGTTTCCATGCGCTTCATGTCGGGCAAGGGCGAACGCGAACGGCCCGCTTCGGCCATGCCGCCGCCGTCGAGGTTGGCCTGGGCCAGGGCGTCGGCCTTGATCGGCGGCTTCTTGTGCTTGGCGTTCACCAGAATCACTTCGAGTCCGGGATCGACCGGTTTCAGGACGAAAGCATCGGGCGCGGCGAATTTGAAGCTCAACAGCAAAGCATGGAGCAACACGGAGCCGGCGATGGCGATCTTGAGCGGGGTAAGTTGGCTGAGGTACTTCACGCGATAACGGAAAGGATCTGTTGAATCAAAGAACGGCCATTCTACCTACTATTGGCCGTGCCGCGTAGCTGTTTGAGGCCCGCTTCAAGCGGCCGGGGCCTCCGGCTCCGGGGTCACCACGGCCACCATGCCCTCGGCTTCGACCACTTCCTGGACGGCAGCCTGACCGGTGTCGCCCTCTTCTTCTTCGTACTCCAGGTCGGCATCGGCGGCGATCTCCGGCGCAGCGGCCACTTCGAGCAGGCGCGCTTCGATGGTCAGGTCGACCTCGTCCCAGCGCAAAATGTCGAGCCGGACCTGGGCCCCGCGCGCCACCGGCGGCATGCCGGGCAGGCGGATGATCAGGGGAATGTCGACCAGGCGCAGCACCTCGTCCTTGAGCACCACGGCGTCGACCTGGCGCGCCTCCTGCTGGCCCAGCCAGCGCAGGCACCAGTAACGCTCCATGTTTTGCTGGTGGTCGTTGTAGGCGGCATAGGCGGCATCGAACGCGGACACGATGGCGAACAGGCCGGCGTCGCGCGGCTTGAACGGGGCCACCAGCGGCGCCGTCACGCCATGCTCGGCGCAGGCCAGGATCTGCCACTGGTTGACCAGGTCGGTGTAGCGGCGCAGCGGCGACGTGCTCCACGCATATTGATCGACGCCCAGGCCCTGGTGCGGCGCGGCATGGGTGAGCATGCGTACCTGCATCTTGGCGGCCCAGCCGGCGCCGCTGCCGGCGCCTTGCGAGCGGTAGATCCCGGGCACGCCCGAGTCATGCATCAGCTTGCCCCAGGTGCTGTTGGCGAAGATCATCAGCTCGGCCACGATCTTGTCGAGCGGTGCGCCGCGCTTCCTGCGCACGACCGACACCACATCGTCGTCGACATAGAAATTGAAGTCGACCCGGTTGTTCTGCTCGGGCTTCAAGCCGAACGCTTCGCGCTTGACCATGCGCCCCGCTTCCAGGTTCAGCGCCCATTGCCACAGCAGCGCCAGCTCGGCCTTGTGCGGATAGTCGCCGGCGCCGCTGGCGAGCGTCTCTTCATTGACCAGGTCGTCCAGGTCGTTGTGGCGCAGATTGCTCTTGATGGGCACCATTTCGGCACGCGTGACGGTCGACTTGACCGACCAGTCGGCCGGGTCGAGCGTGGCGTACAGCGACAGCGCCGGGCAGGTCTTGCCTTCGGCCAGGGTAAAGGCATTGACCACTTCGTCGGGCAGCATGGTGATCTTGTCGCCCGGCATATAGACGGTGGACATGCGCCCGCGCGCCATCTTGTCGACCGCGTCGTCCGGGCGGATGCCCAGGCCGGGCGCGGCGATGTGGATGCCGACCCGCACCGCGCCATCGGGCAAGGTGACGACCGAGAACGCATCGTCGATTTCGGTGGTGGTCACGTCGTCGATCGAGAACGCGGCCACGTCGGCGGCCGGCAGGCCCGACGGGGTGGCCGGCACCGGCACGGACGGGAAGCCGGCCCCTTTCGGGAAGTTCTCGAACAGGAAGCGCGCCATGTGCAATTCCTTGGGCGTCTTGATGCCGCCCACGGTCAGCATCAGGCGCTGGGGCGTGGTGTGCAATTCGTTGCAGGCGGCGTCGAGCGCCTTGTATTCGATGGTGTTCTTGTCCGGCTTGAACAGCAATTGCTGGACCAGCTGGGCCATGGATGGCGGCAGCGTGCCCGCTTTCAGTTCGGCCACATAGCCATCCTGGATCAAGCCTTGCTGTTTCTTTTTCTCGATGCCGGCCTGGGCCGCGCGCAGCGACGCTTCCGGCGCCGCCTTGTAGCGGCCCCGTCCTTTCTTGTAGAAGTAGATGGGCGCGCCGTGCAGCGCCAGGATCAGGCCGGCCGCTTCGGCCGGCTGCGGGGCGTGGCCGAAATACTCGGCGCCCAGTTCCATGAAGCCGAACTCTTCCTGCCCCGCCACTTCCCACAGGAACTCGAAATCGACATCGGCGGCAATCGCCTTGGCCGCGTCGAGCAAGTCCTGGGGCGCCGGCTTCTCGTACTGGACCAGCACATCCTTGACCTTGACCTTGGTGCGCTTGCCGCTTGGCATTTCAACCTGGTAAGCCTCGCCGGCCTGCGACAGCACGCTGCCGACCTTGAAATCGCCGGACTCTTCGAAAAATAGATTCATGATTTACTTTGTATTTATAGTTGTATCGGGTGAATGCGGGCGCAGTGCCAGCACCGCCGGCAAAAACACCTCGGTCACCAGCAGCACGCCGCGGTGGCGGCGGTACAGACAGCGCCGCGCATATAACACAGTGTCGCCCTCGACGCCGAGCGCGGCGCACGCGCGCCGCATCAGCGGATGGCCGGCCCGGATGCGGGCAAATTCCAGTTCCCCGCGCGCCACCAGCGGGTCGTAAAACAGGGTCGTGCCCAGCGATCGCTCGCCGAGCGCGTTAAACAGCGGCCAGTCGGCGGCCGTGGCCGACATCGGCACCACCGTGTGCGCGAACACCACCGGCGCCCCGTCGCAGCGCAGCAGCACTTCGCGCTCCCACACCCGGCCCGGGCGCGCCATGCCGATCGCGCGCGCCTCGTCGGCCAGGCACAGCGCCGTGCGCTGGTGCAGGCGCTGCACGCGGAACGCCGCGCTGTGGGCGGTCAGGCGCGCGGTCAGCGAACCGCCCGCCGTCAGCCACGGGCGCAGCGCGGCCGGCGCGCCCACCGCGTTCACATGTTGATGCCACAACGCCTGGCGCAGCGTGGCAACCCTCACTGGCCCGCGTCCGGCGCCAGGCAGAAGGCCAGCACTTCGTCTACATACTGCGGAAACTCGGAAATCGCATGGTCGCTGCCATCGATCACGCGCTGCTCGGCGCCGCCGTAATGGCGCACCATGTCGCGGTAATCGAGCACTTCGTCGCCGGTGGCGGCGATCAGGAAATAGCGCTGCGGACGGGTAATGCGGTCCACCGCCAGCGCGCGCAGCTCATCGATATACCCGCGCTTGAATTCGAACGGCTTGTCGGAATGGTATTCGGTGGTCACGCCGACATGCTGGTCCAGGTCGTGCAGCGGCACGATGGCAGGATTGAGCAGCACCGCGCGGCAACCGATTTGCTCGGCCAGCCAGGTGGCGTAATAGCCGCCCAGGGAGGAGCCGACAATGGCGATCTGGTGCGGCTTGTAGGGCGCCAGCAAGGTGGTCACGAGCGCCATCGCCTCTTTCGGCGAGGCCGGCAACTGCGGACACAGCAGTTCTGCGGCCAGGCCGCGCTCTTTCATGGTGGCCGCCATCACGCGCGCCTTGAAGGAACGGGGCGAGGAGCGGAAACCGTGCAGATACAGGATCATGCCGCCAACCCTTCCAGCAGTTTCTGGTGCACGCCGCCGAAGCCGCCATTGCTCATCACCAGGATATGGTCGCCCGGACGGGCCGCGTCGAGAATGGCTTTGACCAGGAAATCGATCTGGTCGAAGCTGTGCGCGATCGCGCCCAGCGGCAGCAAGGCGTCGGCCAGGCTCCAGCCCAGCGCTTGCTGGCTGCCGAAGCCGAACACCAGGTCGGCGTCGCGCAGGCTGCCGGGCAAGGCATCTTTCATGGCGCCCAGTTTCATGGTGTTCGAGCGCGGCTCGAGCACGGCCAGGATGCGGCCGGCGTCAGGCCCGCTGCCCAGCTTCTGGCGCAGGCCGCCCACGGTGGTGGCGATCGCGGTGGGGTGGTGGGCGAAATCGTCGTACACGGTCACGCCCTTGACCACGCCGCGCACTTCCATGCGCCGCTTGACGTTCTCGAAGCGGGCCAGCGCTTCGGCCGCCTGGGCCGGCGGCACGCCCACATGGCGCGCGGCGGCAAGCGCGGCCAGCGCGTTTGTGCGGTTGTGCTTGCCTGTCAGGTTCCAGCGCACGGTGGCAACCAGGGCGCCGTCGAACACGACGTCGAAACTGCCGTCCGGGTGCTCGACCATGGTCCAGCTGACCCCGGCGCTGGCGCCGAAGGTTTCCAGTTCGCTCCAGCAGCCGCGCTTGAGCACGCGCGCCAGCGAGGCTTCGTCGCCGTTGACGACGAGCCGGCCCACGCCGGGTACGGTACGCACCAGGTGGTGGAATTGGGTTTCGATGGCGCCGATATCGGGGAAGATGTCGGCATGATCGTATTCGAGGTTGTTCATGACCGCGGTCTTGGCGTGGTAATGGACGAACTTGCTGCGCTTGTCGAAGAAGGCGGTGTCGTACTCGTCGGCCTCGATCACGAAGAAGTCGGACTCGGCTGTGCCCGACAGGCGCGCCGAAATGCCGAAGTTCATCGGCACGCCGCCGATCAGGAAGCCCGGCGAATAGCCGGCGTCTTCCAGGATCCAGGCCAGCATGGCCGAGGTGGTGGTCTTGCCGTGCGTACCAGCCACGGCCAGGACCCATTTGTCACGCAGGATATGCTCGCCAATCCACTGCGGACCAGACACATACGGCAAGCTGCGGTTGAGGATTTCTTCAATCAGGGGATTGCCGCGCGAAACCACGTTGCCAATCACATAAAGATCGGGGGCGAGCGCGGTCTGGTCGGCGCCGAAGCCCTGGATCAGTTCGATGCCCTGGGCTTCGAGCTGGGTGCTCATCGGCGGGTAAACGTTGGCGTCGCAGCCGGTGACCTTGTGGCCGGCTTCCTTCGCCAGGACCGCCAGGCCACCCATGAAAGTGCCGCAAATACCGAGGATATGAATATGCATGCTGAGGACCGCGCAATGGAGTGAATACGCGATTTTACCCGACGCCATGCCATTTTCGATTCCAGAGTAATATCTCGGTCATGATGCCCAACCAATCCGACGAGCTCCTGCAGCTGCGCGCCCAGATCGCCGCGGTGGCCGCGCGCATGGTGGCGCAAGACGGCGCCGAGTACGGCGCGGCCAAGCGCAAGGCCGCCAGCCAGGTGCTGGGCGGCGACACGCCGGCCCCCAACCTGCTGCCCGACAATGCCGAGGTCGAGGAAGAAGTGCGCCGCTACCAGGCCCTGTTCCAGGGCGACCGCCAGCCGGCGCGCCTGCTGCGCCTGCGCACGGTCGCGCTGCAGGTGATGGAAGCGCTGGCCGACTTCCAGCCCTATTTAACCGGGCCGGTCCTGAACGGCACCGCCGGCGAGCACGACGACATCCATTTGCAGCTGTTCGCCGACAGCGCCAAGGAAGTGCAGATTTTCCTGCTCGGCAAAAATGTCGATATCGATATTTCCGAGACGCCCCATTTCAAGGGCGCCCGCCACGATCCGGTCGAAACGGTCAGCTTTTTATGGCACCGCGAAGGCGTGCATGCCGAGTTGTATGAATTGAACGACTTGCGCGGCGCCCTCAAGCCGCGCGCCGACGGCCGCGTCCAGCGCGCCGACGCCGCCGCTGTGCGTGCCCTGATTGCCGCCAGCGATACCCCACCCCACCAGGAAAGCGCATGACCAGAAAAGAATTGTTGACCTATGCAGGCGTCGCCCTCTTGTTCGGCGCGATCGGCACCTATGTGGCCGTACGGCGCAGCCCGCCGCCGTCGCCGCCGCCGCCGGCAGCAGCCGCTGCCGGCCCGGCCGGCCCGGTCGAGGCCCTGTTCGGCCAGTCGATGAACGACGCGGCCGGCGCCAGCCACGCGCTGGCGCGCTGGAAAGGCAAGCCGCTGGTGGTCAATTTCTGGGCGCCGTGGTGCGCCCCGTGCGTGGCGGAAATGCCGGAACTCGACCGCCTGGCCACGGCCAGCGCCGCCAAAAATATCAATGTGATCGGGATCGGCATCGATTCCCCGTCCAACATCGCCGAATTTGCCGGCCGCCTGAAGATTTCCTATCCCCTGTACGTGGCCGGCCTGTCCGGCACCGAGCTGGCGCGCCAGTTCGGCAACAGTGCCGGCGGCCTGCCCTACACCGTGCTGATCGGGGCTGACGGCAAGGTCATCAAGACTTATCTGGGCAAGCTCAAATTCGACGAATTGCAGGCCGATCTGGACAAACTGAAGTCCTGACAGATGATTAACAGATATTGACGGTGGGCGGATTTCCGTCCAACCGTGCAATTTTTTTCCCTTGCCAATGCAAGCTGTTGGCGGCAAAATGCCTGACTTTCGCGACAATGGGTTTCTCCAACATGGCAAAAAAGCTCTTGCTGCTCAATGGCCCCAACCTGAATCTGCTGGGGACCCGCGAGCCTGAGGTGTATGGCACGGAGACCCTGGCCGACATCGAAAACGCTGCAACAGCCCAGGCTGCTGCAGCGGGAGCGAGTGTTTCTTGCTTTCAGAGCAATCACGAAGGCGCCCTGATCGACCGCATCCACGCCGCCCGCGGCGAAGGCGTCGATGCCATCGTGATCAACCCCGGAGGCCTGACCCACACCAGCGTGGCACTGCGTGACGCGCTGGCAGGCGTGGCGATTCCTTTCGTCGAGGTGCATATTTCGAATATCCACCGACGCGAAGCGTTCCGCCACCATTCCTATCTGTCTTCCGCCGCCCTCGGCACGATTTGCGGCCTGGGCACGGATGGATATCGTTTTGCCATCGACTTCGCGCTCAAAAAGCGTTAATCTCTGGCATCTTCAAGCAATTGCGCGGTTACGCTTTTATCCGAGCCGACCGTTTACTCTTAAAATCAAAATAATTCCAAGGGGTTTCACATGGATTTACGAAAACTCAAGACGCTGATCGACCTCGTCGCCGAATCGGACATCGCTGAACTTGAAGTGACTGAAGGCGAGAGCAAGGTACGCATCGTCAAGTCGTCCGCAATTCCACAGAATCAAATGGTGATGATGCAGCCGCAAGGCATGCAGCAGCACTACGCGCCGGCCCATGCGAGCGCCCCTGCCGCCGCCGCCGCGCCTGTCGCCGCCGTGGCCGCCGAGCCGACCGGCCATATCGTGAAGTCGCCGATGGTCGGCACCTTCTACCGTTCCTCCGCCCCGGGATCGCCGGCGTTCGTCGAAGTTGGCGCCACGATCAAGGAAGGCGACACCCTCTGCATCATCGAAGCGATGAAGCTGCTCAACGAAATCGATTCCGACGTGGCCGGTGTCGTGACCAAGATCCTGGTCGAGAACGGCCAGCCGGTCGAGTTCGGCCAACCGCTGTTTGTGATTGGCTGATCGCGCCATGTTTGAAAAAATCCTTATTGCCAATCGTGGCGAGATCGCGCTGCGTATCCAGCGCGCCTGCCGCGAGATGGGCATCAAGACCGTGGTGGTCCACTCCGAAGCCGACAAGGACGCCAAGTACGTCAAGCTGGCCGACGAGTCGGTCTGCATCGGCCCGGCCCAGTCCACGCTCAGCTACCTGAACATGCCCGCTATTATTAGTGCGGCCGAAGTGACGGACGCCGAAGCGATCCACCCGGGCTACGGTTTCCTGTCCGAAAACGCCGACTTCGCCGAACGCGTCGAGAAATCGGGCTTCGTCTTCATCGGCCCGCGTTCCGAATCGATCCGCCTGATGGGCGACAAGGTCTCGGCCAAGCAAGCCATGATCCGCGCCGGCGTGCCCTGCGTGCCAGGCTCGGACGGCGCGCTGCCGGACGACCCGAAAGAAATCATCACCACCGCGCGCAAGGTCGGTTACCCGGTCATCATCAAGGCGGCCGGCGGCGGCGGCGGACGCGGCATGCGCGTCGTGCACACCGAAGCGGCCCTGCTCAACGCGGTCGCCATGACCAAGACCGAAGCGGGTACCGCCTTCGGCAATCCCGAAGTGTATATGGAGAAGTATCTGGAAAATCCGCGCCACGTGGAAATCCAGATCCTCGCCGACGAACACAAGAACGCGGTCTGGCTGGGCGAGCGCGACTGCTCGATGCAGCGCCGCCACCAGAAAGTGATCGAAGAAGCGCCGGCGCCGGGCATCCCGCGCAAGCTGATCGAAAAGATCGGCGACCGCTGCGCCGAAGCTTGCCGCAAGATCGGTTACCGCGGCGCCGGCACCTTCGAATTCCTGTACGAAAACGGCGAGTTCTACTTCATTGAAATGAATACGCGCGTGCAGGTCGAACACCCGGTCACCGAAATGATCACCGGCATCGACATCGTGCAAGAACAGATCCGCATCGCCTACGGCGAAAAGCTGCGTTTCCGCCAGCGCGACATCATGCTCTCGGGCCACGCGGTCGAATGCCGTATCAATGCCGAAGACCCGTTCAAGTTCACCCCGTCGCCGGGGCGCATCGTGTCCTGGCACGCGCCGGGCGGCCCTGGCATCCGGGTCGACTCGCACGCGTACGCCGGCTACTATGTGCCGCCGCACTACGATTCGATGATCGGCAAGGTCATTGCCTACGGCGCCACGCGCGAACAGGCGATCCGCCGCATGCAGATCGCGCTGTCGGAAATGGTGGTTGAGGGTATCCTGACCAATATTCCGCTGCATCGCGAACTGATGGTCGATGCGCGCTTTATCGAAGGCGGCACCAACATCCATTACCTCGAGCAAAAACTGGCCGACAAGCCGGACTTGCCCAAGGCTGGCGCCATTGGCAACAAATCGGAAAGCAAGGCAGACGCATGAGTTGGACTGAAGTTGTCATCGAAATCGCGCGCGAACACGCCGAGGCCCTGTCCGATGCATTGATGGAAGCGGGCGCCCTGTCCGTGTCCGTCGAAGACGCCGACGAAGGCACCGACCAGGAACGCCCGCTGTTCGGCGAGCCTGGCATGGAGCCGACCGAAGCGGCATGGGAACGCAGCCGCGTGGTCGCGCTCACCGATCTCGATGCCGACCAGGTCGCCATCGTCGCTGAAGCGGCCGCGGCCATCGGCCTGGCGGCCGCGCCCGCTTTCGGCGTGCGCCACGTGGCCGACGAAGACTGGGTCCGCCTGACCCAATCGCAATTCGCCCCTATTCATATCGGCAAGAACATCTGGGTCGTGCCGAGCTGGCATGAAGCGCCGGATCCGGGCGCGCTCATTCTCGAGCTCGATCCGGGCCTGGCCTTCGGCACCGGCAGCCACCCGACCACCCGCCTGTGCATGGAATGGCTGGAAGCCCACCCTGCCCCCGGCAAGAGTGTGCTCGACTACGGCTGCGGGTCCGGCATCCTGGCCATGGTCGCCAAAAAAATGGGCGCCGGCGACGTGGCCGGTGTCGATATCGATCCGCAAGCGATCGAATCGGCGCGCGCCAATGCCGAACGCAACAACTGCGAGATCGACTACTACCTGCCGGACAGCTTCGCCGTCTCCGGCAAAGCCCAGCACGCCACTGGCCGCTTCGATACCGTGGTCGCCAACATCCTGTCGAGCCCACTGAAACTGATGGCGCCGATGCTGGCCGGCCGGGTCGCCCCGGGCGGCGCCCTGATCTTGTCGGGCGTGCTCGCGCGCCAGGCCGAGGAAGTGGCAGCAGCTTACGCCCCGTTCATCCAGCTGGGCGTGTGGGCAGAGCAAGATGGCTGGGTGGCCCTGCACGGCCGTCTCGGCAGCGATACCGTTCCACCGGCGCGCGGTCAATAAAGGCATGGCCCTCGCGACCCGCTGCCCCCACTGCAAGACCACCTTCCGGGTCGCCTCCGACCAGTTGAAGTTACGTGGGGGTATCGTTCGCTGCGGCACCTGCAATCAGGTGTTCGACGGCAATGCCACCCTGGTCGACCTCGATGCGCCGGCCGCCGGCAGCCCCCCGGCCGCGCCCGAAATTCCAGCCTGGCTGGCGAAACCGCCTGTGCCCGCGCCCGCCGCACCGCCGGCGCCGGCAGCCGAAGAGGCACCCATCCCGGCCTGGCTGGCGCGTGCGATGGATGCCGAAGTCAAAGTCGACCCGGTGCTCGACATCGCCTTCGAGCCGATCGTGTTCAAGCGCGATGGCGACGCCCGCGACGACGTGCCGGCCAGCGCCGACCCGGTCCCGGACGCCGACCCTGCCCCGAAAAAATTCGATCTGATCATTGAGCCGGACCTGCTGACCGATGCGATCGGCCCCACCGATCAGGCCGCAGATGCCGACGCCTGGCAAGCGGCCGCACCGGTCGCAGAGCCGGAACCAGAGCCGGCCCCGGAGCCATTGCCCGCCGCAGCACCGCTGTTCGCCGCAGAACCGGAGCCGGTCCCTGCCGACCCGGAGCCCTTGCCCGAAGCGCCGGCGCCAGTGGCCCCGGTCGTGGCGCCGGCGCTCGCTGTTCCGGCCGTGCTCGACTTCGATCTGTCGCAAGACCCCGAGCCTGCGCCCGTCTACGACGAAGCCGCATTCGCCAGTCCGAGCGCGGCCGTCGATGCCGACTTCGCCTCGTTCGACGACCCGATGCCGGTGCGGCTGCCGCGCGACTATGTGCTCGACTACGACCTGACCGATCCGCCGGGCTGGGTTGCCGACGCGCCGCCGCCGCCCGCGCCGCCGCCGGTGCGGCCCGTCTTCGAACCGGGCCCCGATACCGAACTCGGCCCGCTGTACGAGACCGAAGAAGAAACCCATTACGACCTCGACCTCGAGCAACCGCCGGTCGATGAGCTGCTCGAACTGTCGGTCGCCGACGAAGTCGAATTCTCGTCCGCTGACGCCCACAGCCAGCTGCCGCCGTTGACGGCGGCGCCGGAACCCGAATCGGAACCCGAACCGGAGCGGGAACGTGAGCCCGAACCTGAGCCCGAACCTGAGCCCGAGCCGGAGCCCGCACCGGAGGCGGAACCGGAGCCGCACGCCGACCTCGAATCCGGTCCGCTGCCGCTGCTGCGCGAATCGGCCGCCCCGGAACCGGTGGCGGTGGACGCGGCGCCGCCGGCCGCCGCGCCCGTGCGCGCGCCCGAACCGGAACCCGAGCACGACGAGCCGGAATTCGTGCGCCTGGCGCGCGAGAAGGAACTGGCCTCGCGCCGCCGCACCCTGATGCTGGGCGTGGGCACGGCGCTGCTCGCGCTGACGCTGCTGGCCCAGGGCGTGACCACCTTCCGCGACGTGCTGGCGGCCCGCTACCCGGCCCTCAAGCCGACCCTGAGCGGCGCCTGCGCACTGCTCGGATGCAAGGTCGAACTGCCGGCCCAGCTCGACGCGCTGAAGATCGAAGCGCCGGAACTGCAATCGCTGGGCAACAACACCTTTGTCCTGACCACGCTGCTGCGCAATGAAAGCGGACTGGTGCAGGCCTGGCCCCACATCCATCTGGAACTGACCGACTCCAACGAAAAGCCGCTGGTGCGGCGCGTGTTCACGCCGGCGCAGTATCTGCCGGCCACGGTGGCGCCGGCCAAGGGCTTCGGCGCGACCTCCGAGCAGCCGGTCAAGATCCATTTCGAACTGAAGCAGCTGAAAGCCTCGGGCTATCACGTTGCCGTTTTCTACCCATAAGGCGTCACCATGACCAAGACCACCCTGATCTGCGGCTCGCTCGCGTTCGACAAAATCATGCAGTACAACGGCCGTTTCGGTGAAACGCTGCTGGCCGATCAGCTGCACAAGGTCAATGTCTCGTTCCTGGTGCCGACCCTGCGCACCGAATACGGCGGCTGCTCGGCCAATATCGCCTACAACCTCAAGATGCTCGGCGGCGAGCCCTTGATCATGGCAACCATCGGCCAGGATGGCGGCGAATATCTGGAGCGTTTCGAGTCGCTCGGCATTCCGACGCGCGCGATCCGCAAGATTGCCCACGCCTACACCGCCCAATGCTTCGTCACGGCCGACCTGGACAACAACCAGATCAATGCCTTCCACCCGGGCGCGATGCAGTTCTCGCACGAAAACAACGTGGCCGACGTGGGCCCGCTGCGGGTGGCCATCATTGCCCCGGACGGGCGCGAGGGCATGCTCAAGCACGCGCGCGACTGCGCCGCGCAGAATGTGCCGTTCATGTTCGACCCGGGCCAGCAATTGCCGATGTTCAGCGGCGCCGAACTGATCGAATTCATCAACCAGGCCACCTACGTGGCCGCCAACGACTACGAATTCGAGATGCTGATGGACCGCACCGGCCTGACGCTGCCCGACATTGCCGGGCGCCTGGAAGCGCTGATCGTCACGCGCGGCGAAAAAGGGTCCGAAATTTACGCCGGCGGCGAGCGCCATGAGATTCCGTGCGTGAAAGCCGAGGCCGTGGTCGATCCGACCGGCTGCGGTGACGCCTTCCGCGCCGGCCTGCTGTTCGGCATCGTCAACGGCTACGACTGGCCGACGACAGGCCGGCTGGCGAGCCTGATGGGCGCGATCAAGATCGCCCACGCCGGTGGCCAGAACCACGTCGCCACCGCCGCCGAGATCGCCGACAAATTCCAGGCCGCCTTCGGCTACCGCTACTAAGCCGCATACTACAACCGGGGTCAGACCACTTTTCGCCGTTCTCCTATGACGGTGCGAAAAGTGGTCTGACCCTTTTTATTGGGCAAAAGTGGTCTGACCCCGGTGCAGGAGGCGGGCGGCGTCGGCGGGGGTGAGGGTGGTGACGACGGCGATCAGCTTCTTCTTGCTCGCCAAGCCGTGGGTGATGGTCAGCGCGCTGCGCGGCACGCCCAGCGCCTTGGCCAGGAACTTGATCAGCGCTTCGTTGGCCTTGCCGTCGACCGGCTGCGCCTGCAGCTTGAGCTTGAGCGCGCCGTCTTGCTCGCCAATCACTTCGGTCTTCTTCGCGTTCGGGGTGATCTGCACCGCCAGGCGCAAGCCGCCCGGCAAGGCGGTGCACCAGAGCGGCATCATTGCGCCGAGATGATCGGCGGGAAAGCGCCGCGCAGCAGCAGTTGCACGATCTGGATCAGGATCAGCGCCACCAGCATCGAAAAATCGATCCCGCCCAGCGGCGGCACGATGCGCCGCAAGTGACGCAGCAGGGGGTCGTTCAAAGCCCGCACAAACGGCGCCAGCGGCGCATGCGGGTTGACCCAGCTGAACACCGCCTCGACGATCAGCAGCGCCATCAGGCCGTACAGGATCCAGCTCAGGAAGCGGTACAGCAGCTTGAGCGCCACCAGCTCGCCCGTATAGCCGTACAGGAAATAGATACAGGTCGCCAGCCCCACCACCAAAAAGGCGCCGATCAGGCTGGCCCAGTCATAGCCGCCCACGCCAGGCACGATGCGGCGCAGCGGACGCACCAGCCAGTCCGACAGGGTGAAGGTGAATTCCCCGACCGAGGCGGGCGGACGCACCCGGATCGCCTGCATCCAGAAACGCAGCAACAGAACACCACCGAGGATGGTGGCCACGGCATCGACGATCAACTGGAGAATACTGACACTGAGCACGGGGACTCCTTAAAAAAAAACCGCTGTGTGACAGAGGTCACACAGCGGTATTTTGCCTTATTCAGGCACAGCCTGCCAATTACGGACGGCTGCTGGTCGGGAAAGGCCATGCTGCTGCTGGAGCCAACACGGTTTTTGCCGCTGGAGCCGGTGCTGCCGGCGCTGCCGCTACTGGAGCCGGTGCTGCTGGCTTCGGTGCCGGTGCTGCTGCCTTTGGTGCGGCTGGCTTTTTAGGCGCGGCCTTTTTCACTGCTGGCTTGGCTGCTGGCTTGGCGGCCGGCTTGGCTGCTGGCTTCGCCGCAGCCTTAACTGGCTTTTTTGCTGCTGGCTTAGCCGCCACCTTTTTTGCTGCTGGCTTGGCCGCTGGCTTCGCTGCTGCTTTAGATGCTGCTGGTTTTTTGGCGGCTGCCTTTTTTGCTGCTGGCTTAGCTGCTGCTTTTTTGGCTGCTGGCTTGGCTGCGGCTTTTTTCGCTGCTGGCTTGGCTGCGGCTTTTTTGGCTGCTGGCTTGGCTGCTGCTTTTTTCGCTACGGCCTTTTTGGCTGCTGGCTTCGCTGCGGCTTTTTTCGCTGCTGGCTTGGCTGCTGCTTTTTTCGCTACGGCCTTTTTGG
>Ga0209023_10000948_pt1 | contig 40876 bp, 32 predicted proteins | sample LakOneMetagenome_FD_187468 | JGI IMG/M metagenome (GOLD analysis project Ga0209023, IMG submission 187468) | Freshwater and sediment microbial communities from Lake Erie, Canada (SPAdes) (version 2) | ecosystem: Environmental > Aquatic > Freshwater > Lentic | place: Lake Erie, Canada...
GAAATGTCGCGCCTTCAAGACCAGATCGGCGCGATGATCCAGAAAGATCCGGCCGTCGCCAGCATCGCGATGGCGGTCGGCGGAGGCGGCAGCGCGCTCAATAACGGGCGCATGTTCATTACACTGAAGCCGCGCGACCAGCGCGACGTGAGCGCACAGCAGATCATCGCAAGGCTGCGACCGCAGTTTGACAAGCTCGAAGGTGCGCGCGTGTTCCTTCAGGCGGCGCAGGATGTCCGCCTCGGCGGCCGCGCCACGCGCACGCAGTTTGAGTACACGCTGCAGGACGCGAATCTCGATGAGTTGAACAGCTGGGCGCCTAAGATTCTCGAAAAGCTGAAAACGCTTCCGCAACTACGCGACGTCGCAACCGATCAGCAAACGCAGGGCACAACGCTGACGCTGACCATCGATCGCGATACGGCCTCGCGTTTTGGCATCCAGCCGCAATTGATCGACGACACGCTCAATGATGCGTTCGGCCAACGGCAGGTCGCGCAGTACTTTACGCAGGTCAACAGCTACCACGTCATTCTAGAAATTCTGCCGGAACTGCAGGGCGATACCAAATCGCTCGACAATATCTACATCAAGTCGCCGACCACCGGCGATCAGGTGCCGCTGTCGGCGTTCACGCGCTGGACCACCGTGCCGGTGCGCCCACTGTCGATCAGCCATCAGGGTCAGTTCCCGGCAACGACCATCAGCTTCAATCTCGCGCAGGGCGCGGCGCTCGGACAAGCGACCGAAGCAATTCAGGCCGCGGTCGCTGAGCTCGGTGTGCCTGCGACAGTCAACGGCAGCTTCCAGGGCACGGCGCAAGCGTTCCAGCAATCGCTCGGCACCGTGCCGCTGCTGATCCTTGCGGCGCTGATCGTGGTCTATCTGATCCTCGGCATTCTGTATGAAAGCTACATCCATCCGCTCACGATCATTTCCACCCTGCCCTCCGCGGGTGTTGGCGCGCTTGCAATGCTGATGCTGTTCGGATTCGATTTCAGCCTGATCGGTTTGATCGGCATTGTGCTGCTGATCGGCATCGTGAAAAAGAACGGCATCATGTTGGTGGATTTCGCCATCGTTGCGGAGCGCGACGAAGGGTTGACGCCGGAACAGGCCATCCGCAAAGCCGCGCTGATCCGCTTCCGCCCGATCATGATGACGACAATGGCCGCTTTGCTCGGCGGCGTGCCGCTGATGCTCGGCACTGGCACGGGATCGGAAATTCGCCAGCCGCTCGGCTATGCGATGGTCGGCGGTCTTGTGGTCAGTCAGGCGCTGACACTGTTCACGACGCCGATTGTTTATCTCTATCTAGACAAACTCTCGAATGCGTTCTCGCGTATCGGACGCTCAAAGCCGAAGCCACCGCAACAGCAAAACTTGCGCGGCGAGGTTTCGGAGGCGGCGGAGTGATGTAACCCGCTACGAAAAAAGCCGCTGGCGATCACCAGCGGCTTTTTTCATTTAGATTTGTAGGGCAAATCAGCGCTCGGCGAAGGCCTTCTCGACAACGAAATCGCCCGGCTCGCCATGGTTGCCTTCGACAAAGCCGCGATCTTCCAGCAGCTTCTTGGTATCGAGCAGTAGCGCGGGGCTGCCGCACATCATGACGCGATCCTTAGTTGCATCAAGATCAGGCTGACCGATATCCGCGAACAGCTTGCCCGAGGTGATGAGGTCGGTGATGCGGCCGCGATTGCGGAACGGATCGCGCGTGACGGTCGGATAATAGATGAGCTGATTTCGCACCATGTCGCCGATCATCTCGTCCTGCGGCAGCTTCTCGGTGATCAGCTCGCCATAGGCTAGTTCTTTCACGTGGCGGCAGCCGTGCAGCAGCACGATATTCTCGAAGCGTTCATACGTCTCAGGGTCTTTGATGACGCTGAGAAACGGCGCAAGGCCTGTGCCCGTGCCGATCAAATACAGGTTACGGCCAGAGATGAGGTTATCGATCACCAGCGTACCGGTAGCCTTGCGGCTGACGATGATTTCATCGCCTTCTTTCAGATGCTGAAGGCGAGAAGTCAGCGGACCGTCCGGTACCTTGATCGAAAAAAATTCGAGGTTCTCTTCATAGTTCGCGCTCGCGACGCTGTAAGCGCGCAGCAGTGGCTTTTCGTTCACCTTCAGCCCGATCATGGTGAACTCGCCATTGCGAAACCGGAAAGATGAATCGCGCGTGGTGGTGAAGCTGAACAAATTGTCAGTCCAGTGATGGACGCTCAGCACCGTTTCCTGATTGAAGTTGCTCATAACGGACTCATGCTCGCAATCGGTGAGCACGTCATCGCTGGGCGATCACGCCTCACGTAGAATTTCACTTGTCGATGATTTTTGCTGGTTTTTCGACGTCGCCGCCGTCACCGTTCACGACGCGGTTGAAATAACCGAATTTGCTTGTTCCGTCAATGACATGCCGCACCTGCGTCATGATCTTCTAAGATCATGTTTCGCAGAGGAAATTTCGTCCCAAACGCGAGCATTTAGGAGGAAATTACACTCATTCCGAAAGGTCGACTTTTTCAGCGTTCGCGCAAGCGCATCGAACACGGCCACTACTTCTTTGCCAGCGCACCTTCTGCCACCAGGACCTCATGCGCGGCCTTGAATGCCTCCAGTCCGGCGGGGATGCCGCTATAGACTGTCGCGTGCAAAAGTATTTCCTTGATTTCATCCACGGTCACGCCGTTGGCGAGTGCGCCTTTCACGTGGAGCTTGATCTCGTTGGGCGCTTTGAGCGCCGTCAGCATGGCGAGATTGAGCATGCTGCGCGTCTTGCGATCCAGCCCCGGCCGCGTCCAGGCATAACCCCAACACCATTCGGTGGTGATGTTCTGGAATGCCATCATGAAGTCGTCAGCCTTGGCGAGACTACTGTCCACATAGTCCTTGCCCAAAACGTCGCGCCGGACAGCCAGCCCCTTTTTGAATTGTTCGCTTTCACCGCTCATCACGTCCTCCCGACAACCGATCCCGCGAGCGCAAACCGCCCGTTCTTTTCTTGAAGGCATTTTCCGCAAGCGGCAACCACGCACTGCAACACGGCTCACCTGCGCGATTGCATGGGCGCATGCCGAAACTGCCTCTGCTCCCGTGGGGAAAATTGCGGTTCATGGTTCTATGGAGTGCGACTCACCTTCAAGCGATATTCGATGAAGCCGCTACAAACCGCGCTCAACGTGCTCGCGCTGTGCTTTGTGCTGTCGGTCATTGGACGCGGGCTCGGTGAGAGCTTCACTGTCTTCCTGTTGCCGATCTCGGAAGGCTTCGGCTGGGATCGCGCCGAAATCATTTCGGTCTATTCGCTGGCCGCGTTGACAGGAGGGCTTGCCGCGCCATTCATCGGCCAGTTGTTCGACCGTTCTGGACCGCGGACGGTTTATGCGCTCGGATTGTTCTTGCTAGGCGGAGCGCTTTTGAGCGCTTCGCTCGCACAACGACTCTGGCAACTGCAGTTGACTCTCGGAATTTGCGTCGGCTTTGGCGTCGCGTGTATCGGAAACGTACCGAATTCCATCCTGCTTGGCCGCTGGTTCGGCCCCAAATTGCCGACTGCCATGTCCATCGTTTACTCGGCGATGGGCGCCGGCGTTCTGATCTTGCTCCCGCTTTCTCAGGTCTTGATCGATCGTTTCGGCTGGCGAGGCGCGTATCAGATTTTCGGCGGCATCGCGTTGATCTTCATAGTGCCGTTGTTGCTGTTACCCTGGAAACTGTTCTCATCAGGCTCGGCGACGCTGGCGCAAAGCTTAGCCGACGAGATCATCGATGAAGGATGGACGCTACTGAGCGCGATGCGTCATCACGCATTCTGGGCGTTGTTCGCGACGTTCTTCTTCACAGCCGTCGGCATGTTTTCGATCTCGGCGCAGATCGTTGCGTATCTGGTGGATGCCGGCTTTCCGCCACTGCAGGCCGCGACCGCGTGGGGCTTCAGCGGTGTCGTCCTGCTGTTCGGCATGCTCTCCGTGACATGGCTCGACGGCGTGATCGGCCGCCGCCGCTCGGTGCTGTTCAGCTACGCCCTGTCGATCATCGGCATTGGGCTATTATGGCTGCTGCGCATCTATCCGAATTTTTGGCTGCTGACGGCCTTCGTGATCTGCTTCGGCAGCATGATCGGATCACGCGGCCCGCTGATCACCGCGACCGCCATGAAGATCTTTCGCGGCGAGCGCGTGGGCACGATCTTCGGCACCATTTCCATCGGCAGCGGCCTTGGCGCCGCGCTCGGCTCATGGGCCGGAGGTTTGATCCACGATTTCACCGGCAGCTACGATGCACTACTGGTGTTCGCGCTGGTCAGCGTAATCCTCGGAATGATCCCGTTTCTTGCAGTCCGCGCGCTGCGTTAGCAGATCAGCCGGTCGTATCATGCGGTTGCGCGGCAAAACGAGATTGCGTAAGCAAGCCTAACCTCGGAATACAGGACCATACGATGCCGACGTGCGATACAACAATGGTGCGCCGGTGACGTCGTCGGTTGTTGCGATGCCGCCGTCCAACGCGAAGGCCGCCGCGTGGATGGCAGGTTGGCTGACCCTGATGCTTGTATTGCTGGTGGCCGGCCGTGAAGCCACGCGCGAATTGAGCGTCTTCCAGATCATGGAACTGCGTTCGCTTATCGGCCTCGCCATGCTCTATCCGCTCGTTCACATCAACGGTGGACTGAGGGGAATGAAAACCTCACGCCCGCTGACGCATATCGGCCGCAACGTCGTTCACTACGCGGCGCAATATGGCTGGTTTCTTGCGTTGACGCTAATCCCGCTGGCGCAGGTGGTCGCCATCGAATTTACGATGCCGATATGGACGGCGCTGCTAGCGGTGAGTTTTCTCGGCGAGCGCTTGAACCTTTGGAAAATCCTCGCCATCGTGCTGGGACTCATCGGCGTGATCATCATCGTGCAGCCGGGCGTGGCGCAAGTCAGTTCTGGTCAGTTGATCATGGTCGCGGCCGCGATGGGCTTCGGCATTGCCATCGTCATGGTCAAATCGCTAACGCGCACGGACTCGGTTGTCGTCATCATTTTCTGGATGCTCGTGATCCAGTCGCTGATCGGACTTGTGCCTGCGGGATATTATTGGCGCTGGCCGTCGGCACATATCTGGCCGTGGATCGTCGTCATCGCCTTCTGCGGCACCTACTCGCACTATTGTTTTACGCAGGCGATGCGCTACGCCGACGCGACCGTTGTCGTGCCGATGGACTTCCTGCGCGTGCCGCTCAGCGCTGCGGTCGGCTGGCTGATCTATTCGGAACGGCTCGATGCCGCGACGGTTCTCGGCGCGGCACTCATTCTCACGGGCAACCTGCTCAATTTGAAGCAGTCGAATAAGTCCATCGCCCCCGCATCCAAACCATAGCGGGCCTCAGGCTGCGCTCTTGTTATCCACAGTCAGCACGCCGCGCCGGATTTGATCCTCCTCGATGGATTCGAACAGCGCCTTGAAATTTCCTTCGCCGAATCCGTCGTCGCCCTTGCGCTGAATGAACTCGAAGAAGATCGGCCCGATGGCGTTGGCCGAGAAGATCTGCAGCAGCACCTTGGTGTGCCCTCCATCCACGACGCCCTCGCCGTCGATCAGGATGCCGTTCTTCTGAAGCCGCGCAATATCTTCACCATGCTTCGGCAACCGCGCGTCGATCTTCTCGAAATAAGTCGTGGGCGGCGGCGGCATGAACGGCAAGCCGTCCGCGCGGAGTTTCTCGATGGTGTGATAGATATCCTTCACGCCGCAGGCGATGTGTTGAATTCCCTCGCCGTGATAGGTGTTGAGATATTCCTCGATCTGTCCGGAGTCGCCCGCATCCTCGTTGATCGGAATCCGGATCTTGCCGTCCGGGCTGGTCAGCGCACGCGAGAACAAGCCCGACGCGCGGCCTTCAATATCGAAGAAACGAATCTGGCGGAAGTTGAACAGCTTCTCGTAGAAGCCCGTCCACACATCCATGCGGCCGCGATGTACATTGTGCGTGAGATGATCCAGATAGAACAGCCCCGCGCCTTCAGGATGGATGTCCTTCAAGCCGAGCCATTCGAACTCATTGTCGTAGGCCGAACCTTTCGCGGCGTAGCGATCGACGAAGTACAAAAGGCTTCCACCAATGCCCTTGATCGCAGGCACGTCCAGCGTCTTTCGCGCTGATGTTTCATCCGCAGGCTCCGCGCCGAGCGCCAGCGCGCGCACGAACGCATAGCGTGCATCGACCACGCGGAACGCCATGGACGGCGCGCAGGGTCCATGCGCAGCGACGAAATCATGACCGTGAGTGCCGGGCTGCTCGTTGACCAGATAGTTGATGTCGCCCTGCCGATAGACCGTGATCGCTTTGGTCTTGTGGCGGGCAACCGGAGTGAAACCCATCAGCCGGAACAGCGCGTGAAGCTGCTCGGGCTGCGGATGGGCGTATTCAACAAACTCAAACCCGTCCGTTCCCATCGGATTATGTTCGGAAATGACCGCTGGCGGTGCATCGTGTGGAAACGGACCCATCGGTATTCTCCCAGTCGATTGTTTGATCTGGAAGCAGTTTCGGCTATTTTCAACGCGAAATGTGTGCAAAATAGCCTCGTTTATGCGCTTTCAATGCGTGAAACGTGCACGTTTTGAGGTAAATCCGCATGACTTCGATGGACGGTTTTGACCTGAAAATTCTCGCCGCTTTGCAGGACGACGGACGCCTGACCAACCAGCAGCTTGCCGACACGGTGGGGCTGTCAGCCTCACAGTGCTCGCGCCGCCGCACGCGCCTTGAAGATGAGAAGATCATAGCCGGCTATCACGCCGATCTTGCGAGCGAGGCTCTCGGCTTCAACGTGCTGGCCTTCATCCAGATCACGCTGGCGACCCACTCGCCAAACAATGCCAAACGCTTTCGCGACCTGATGCGCCGCGTTGACGAGATTCAGGAGGCGTATTCGTTGACAGGTGACGCAGACTATTTGCTGAAAGTCGTGCTGAGCGATCTCAAGAGCCTGTCTGACATCGTCAACAACGTGCTGATGCCGCATGACAGCGTGGCGCATGTGCGCTCGTCCATCGTGCTGGATCGGCTGAAGACCACGCGCAAGCTGCCGCTGCGAAAACTCGCGACCTAAAACGACGGCAGGATCGTTCCCTCAACTTCGCCGAATCCGATGCGATAGCCATCGCCCTGACACCAGCCGCGCATGGTCAGCGAGTCGCCGTCTTCGAGAAACGCGCGCTGCACGCCGCCTCCGAGATCGAGTGGCTCTGCACCACCCCAGCTCAATTCAAGCATGCTGCCGCGCTGGCTTTTCTCAGGCCCGCTGATGGTGCCGGAGCCAAGCAAGTCGCCGACATTCATTGCGCAGCCTGATGACGCGTGATGCACAAGCTGCTGCACCGACGACCAGTACATATACTTGAAATTCGTTCGGCTGATCGCGGCAGGCTTTGCGACTTTCTCGACTTTCAGGTCAACAGCGAGTTGCAGGTCGTAGTTGTTCGCGCCCTTCTGCTGCAGATAGGGCAATGGCGTCGGCTGCTGTACCGGACCATGCACGCGGAACGGCTCCAACGCCTCGCGCGTGACGACCCACGGACTGATCGAGGTGCCGAACGCTTTCGCCTGAAACGGCCCAAGCGGCACATATTCCCACGCCTGAATGTCGCGCGCGCTCCAATCATTGAGAAGCGTAAAGCCGAAGATCATCTCTTCGGCCTGTTGTTCGGTGAGCATCTCGCCCATCATCGATGCCTGCCCGATGACGAAGCCCATTTCCAGTTCAAAGTCGAGACGCTTGCTCGGACCGAATGTCGGCAGGTCTGCCGTTGGCGGTTTCAATTGACCGCGCGGACGGCGGATCGGCGTGCCGGTGACGACCACCGTCGACGCGCGTCCATTGTAACCGATGGGAATAGACAGCCAGTTCGGCATCAAGGCATTATCCGCGCCGCGGAACATCACGCCGACATTGGTCGCATGTTCCTTCGACGAATAGAAATCCGTGAACCCCTGCACGGCAATCGGCAACTGCATTTGTGCGAGGTTCCGCGGCACCAGCGCGCGCTTGCGTAAATCTGAATTGTCCCGCAGTTCGGGATGATCGTGCCGCAGCAATTCGCTGATCCGTGCGCGCGTTGCGCGCCAGACTTTCGGCCCGAGCGCCATGAAAGCATTGAGCGATGACTGCGAGAAAACGCTGCCGAGCTGGATTAAGCCAGACGCCTCCAGCGCCGCCAGATCGAGAACAAAATCTCCGATGGCTACGCCGACGCGCAGCGACGGCTGCTCTGGGGTGAAGAACACGCCATAAGGCAGATTCTGGATCGGGAAATCCGATGACGGATCGACCTCGACGAAGGAGCGCAGCTTGGGATCGTTCGGGTGCATTGCTTTTTCCAGCTTGTTATTCAGCGTCGGGCTGGCGGCCCGGTTCGGCAGCGGCAAAGGCCTCGAGCTTGGCCGCAGCGGCATCCAGTGCGGCGATACGTTTGTAAGGCGCAAGATCAACACCGAAGCGCCGCGCGTTGAACACCTGTGGCACGATGCAGATGTCTGCCAATGTTGGCGTCTCGCCCAAGGCAAACGGTCCGGGCAATTGCGCCAGTCGCGCTTCGATGGCGTCAAATCCGATTTCGATCCAGTGCTTCGACCAAACCGCCCGCGCGGCTTCATCGATGCCCATATCAATGAGCCGGTTGAGCACCCGCAGATTCCCGATGGGATGAATATCGCTCGCGACCACAAGCGCGATCTCGCGCGCGATTGCCCTTCCCTTCGCATCCGCCGGCAAGAGCGGCGGCTTGGGACGCGTTTCGTCGAGATATTCGATGATAGCGATGGACTGCGCCAGTTCGAATCCGTCCTCGATCCAGTAAGGCACAAGCCCTGATGGATTGATGCTCAGATACGGCGGCCGTGTCTGCTCGCCCTTACGTAAATGCACAAAGCGATGGTCCGCGCCCAATCCTTTCAGGTTGAGCGCGATGCGCACACGATAAGCCGCTGTCGAGCGGAAGTAGCCATAGAGCACAGCGTCGTTCATGCGCCGCGCCTCAAGGCTTCGAGGGATCGAACCGGCGCTCCAGCCCTTGCCAGCAATCGGCATAGTCATCCTGCAACGCACTCGTTGTCGCGGCAAATTCCGTCACGCGCTGCGCGAACCGCGTCTCGAACATGAAGGCCATGGTGCCGGTCAGCTTAACGGGTGTCAGTTCGCCGTTGCTCGCGTGATCGAACGCCTCGCGATCCGGCCCATGCGGCAGCATCATGTTATGCAGGCTGATTCCGCCCGGCACAAAGCCCTGCGGCTTCGCGTCGTACACACCGTAAATCAGCCCCATGAACTCGGACATGATATTCATGTGATACCAAGGCGGACGAAACGTGTTCTCCGCCACCGCCCAGCGTTCGGGGAAAATCACGAAATCGATATTCGCCGTACCTGCCGTTTCCGACGGTGAGGTCAGCACCGTGAAGATCGACGGATCGGGATGATCGAAACCGATAGCGCCCACCGGCGAAAAAGCTCGCAAGTCGTACTTGTAAGGCGCGTAATTGCCGTGCCACGCCACCACATCGATGGGCGAATACGGCAGTTTCGTCACGAACAGCGATCCGCCCCACTTCACATAAAGCTCCGTCGGCGTCTCTTTGTCTTCGTAAGCGGCAACAGGCGTCAGGAAGTCGCGCGAATTCGCCAGACAATTCGCGCCAATGGGACCGCGCTCCGGCAATGTGAACGCGCCGCCGTAATTTTCGCAAAGGTAGCCGCGCGCCGGTCCATTCGGAATCTCCACGCGGAATTTTACGCCGCGCGGAATGACAGCAATCTCTCCGGGCTCAATGTCGATCATGCCAAACTCAGTAACGAGGTGCAGATTGCCTTGCTGAGGCACAAACATCAGCTCGCCGTCGGCGTTATAGAAATGCTGGTCCAACATGGATTTGGTGATCAGATAGACATGCGCAGCCATGCCCGCTTGCGTGCCGGCATCGCCTGCAGTTGTCATTGTGTACACGCCTTGCAGGAAGGTCTGATTGTCCTTCGGCAGCGGCAAGGGATCCCAGCGCAATTGCGCGATGGGCATATCGTGCTCGGCACACGGAGCAGTGCGCCAGTATTTCATGTCGGTTTTTTCAAAGCGCCCGGAATGTTTCACTGATGGCCGAATCCGATAAAGCCAAGAACGCTCGTTGGTGCCGCGCGGCGCGGTGAACGGCGAGCCTGAAAGCTGCTCGGCGTAAAGTCCGTACGCGCAATTCTGCGGGGAGTTGCGCCCGACCGGCAGCGCGCCGGGCAGCGCTTCGGTCTCGAAGCCGTTGCCGAAGCCCGACATATAGCCCGGCGTGACGCCATGTGAGCCCTGACTGATGACCTTCGGTGCCGTGTTGATGTTCATCCCATTATCCTCCCTGCAGCGCCGCCCACATTTCGCGGTCGCGCTTATCAGTCCAGATCACCGGATCGTCGATGCCGGACGCCTCGTCGAACGCGCGTGAGACGTTGAACGGCAGACAATGTTCATAGATCGCAAAGCTCGAAAATTTTGGGTCCATCACGTCGCGCGTCGAAGCCATGGTTTCCTTGAGGGTATGTCCCTTGGCGACCGACAGTTCTGCGGCTCCATAGAGCGAGCCGACGAAATCGCGCGTCATGGCGATGGCCTCGTTCACTGTTGCCGTTCCTTTAAGCGCATCACCGCGCCCCGGCGCCACGGCTTTGGGATTGAAGTCGCGGATTTCGTTCAAGGTCAGCGGCCATTCGCGTAACAGTGCGTCGCCGCAGTAACAGGCCGAATGGAATTCGATCAGGTCGCCGGAGCACATCACCTGCGCATCCGGCACCCATGCAACAATATCGCCAGACGTATGGCCCGCGCCAAGATGCATCAATTGCACCTCGCGCTTGCCGAGATAAAGCGTCATGCCTGTATCGAATGTCAGCGTCGGCCATGTCAGGCCGGGGATGCTCTCCGCGTCGCGAAACAGTCGCGGGAACCGGCCGAATTCGGAATCCCAGTCCTGCTGTCCGCGCTCCACGATCAGCCGTTGCGTTTCCTGCGACGCGATGATGCTTTGCGCCTTGTAGGCAGAAGCACCAAGCACACGCACCGCATGATAATGCGACAGCACGACATATTTGATCGGCTTGTCAGTGACCGTCTTCACGCGTTCGATCACGCTGTTGGCCATCGCCGGCGTCGCCTGTGCATCGAACACCAGACAGCTATCGTCGCCGACGATCACCGCCGTGTTGGGATCGCCTTCTGCAGTGAAAGCGTAGATGTCCGGGCCGATTTCCGAGAAGGTGACTTTCTTCTCGGTCATGTCGCCGGTGGATGCGAAGCCTTTAGCGTTCATTTTTTATTCCTTGCGGCAGTCTTGTCTGTTTCAGCAGAGAATTGCTGTTTCGCCAGCGCGAGGGCCTCGCGCAACACGTCAACATCTCCAATGTGATTTGCGAGAATAAGAACCAGCGCTGTGTCCAACGAGGTGCTGTCTTCGTCGCTCAAGCCGCGATGCGCCTCGATCAGCATGCGATAAGCAGCATCCGGATCGGCAAAGTTCGATGTCGTCGATAGCGTCATGGCCCCTTCCCCGTATATCCGCTCGCGCGCGCGATGGCAGCGTGCACTAAAGCGGCCGTCGGCTTTTTGAAACGCGCGGCGACATAGCCGTCAGGACGTAGCAGATAGGCCGCCTCGTTCGAGATGTCGTAACGCTTCGCGAACTGATTGGAGGAATCGCGCAGCGGTGCGGATTTTCCGATTCTGATTGACGGACAATCCGCCATCTCCACACCGCTATCGAACTGGAGCAACACAAAGCCGGGATACGCCTTTCTGGCTTCCGTGAGATGAATCGGCTTGCCGTTATCTGTCGTCAGCGGCGCATCGATCATCTGAGCACCAGGTCGCGGACCCGCTGCCCAAATGTCAGTATCCGGCGTTGACAGCGGCGTCTCGTAGATTGAGGGCACCGACAAACGCCCGCCATTGACCATGCGCTTCGCAAACTCCGTCTCTTTCGCGAGCTTCAGCACCGCCTGCCGCATACGCCGCTCCTGCCTCGAATGCGGCGCGATGAAATCGGTCGAGCGGGTCGAAGCGCGAATGTTTTCATCTGCAGCAGCACTTCGCTCGGTCTCGTAGCTATCCAGCAGCGAGATCGACGCATCGCCGCGGAGGATCAGCGACAGTTTCCATGCGATATTCTCTGCATCTTCCAGTCCGGAGTTTGCGCCACGTGCGCCGAAAGGCGAGACCTGATGCGCGGAATCTCCGGCGAAGATCACGCGCTCATGAACGAAGCGCTGCATGCGGCGGCACTGAAACTTGTAGATCGAAATCCATTCGAAATCGAAATTCGTATGTCCCAGCATCCGCTCGATACGCGGCCGCACATTCTCCGGCAATCGCTCGACGGCAGGATCGGCATCCGACCCGAGTTGCAAATCGATACGCCAGACATCGTCCGGCTGGCGGTGCAGCAGCGCGGATTGCCCGGCATGAAACGGCGGATCGAACCAGAACCATCGCTCGGTTGGAAATTCTGCGGTCATCTTGACGTCCGCGATCAGGAATTGATCCTCGAACACTTCGCCGGAGAATTCCGCGCCGACGAAACCGCGCAACGCCGACCGCGCGCCATCGCAGGCAACAACAAAATCCGCTTTCAGATGATAGCGCCCGTCTGGCGTCTCGATGGCGAGAACCACATGATCGTTGCGTTGTTCCAGCCCCACGACCTTGTTTCGCCATCGCAAATCGACACCCGGCAATTCACCGGCACGCTCGACGAGAAACAGTTCGGCATAATACTGCTGGAGATTGATGAAGGCCGGCATCTTGTGACCGTCTTCGGGCAGAAGGTCGAACCGATAGACCAGCTCATCTTTCAGAAAAATCTTCCCGACTTTCCAGACAACACCCTTCTCGACCATACGCTCGCCGACGCCGAGGCGATCCCACAATTCAAGCGAGCGCTTCGAGAAACAAATCGCGCGCGAGCCCTCGCCGATCCGGTCCGCATCGTCGAGCAGCACGACGCTGTGTCCGCGTTGCGCGAGGTCTATCGCAAACGTCAGCCCCACCGGACCCGCGCCGACCACGACCACCGGATGGCGCACGGCGTTCGCCGCCGACCTTTCTTGATCGGAATGGCGGCGATAACCGAATTGAGTGGCGGACGGTTGCGGCACGGCGCTGAACCTGATTGGCTTGTCATGAAAGAAGCGCTGGCCATTACGATAGACCATTGATATTATCGTTGCAACTGCAACTATATTGACTAATCGATATTATTTGGAACTGGACGTGCCCCTTGAGTAAGCTCGATCTTTTCAAATTTGTGCCGTTCCGGCTGAACCGGCTAGCGGCCGAGGTGAGCGCGGAACTGTCGAGTGAATACCGCGAGCGCTATGGCCTCGACATTCCGGAATGGCGGATTCTGGCGACACTCGGCTTTCGCGACGATCCTTGCACCGCGCAATACATCGCCTATTGCACCCGCACGCATAAATCGACCATCAGCCGTGCGGTGGCCCATCTGCTGGAACAGAAGATTATCGAGCGCGTGGAAAACGAGGACGACCGGCGCGAGCTTGCCCTGCAGCTCACACGCAAGGGCCGCACACTTTATGAGGAGCTGATTCCGAAACTGCTCCACAAGGAGCAGGATATTTTGTCGTGCCTGACGACGGCCGAGCGCAAGGAGTTCTCCGGCGCGCTCGACAAAATCGAGAAGCGTCTCAATCTGATCCAGACAGAGAAAGATTCGCGGGCGAAGAAAGACGCCTACTGACCCTCACTAGCCGTCGATGAAAGCTCTAGTCCCAGCTCAGCGCGCCGCCGTTCTGATATTCGATCACGCGAGTCTCGAAGAAGTTTTTCTCCTTCTTAAGGTCCATCGCCTCCGACATCCACGGAAACGGATTCTCGGTTTCATCGAACACACGGATCAGCCCAAGCTGGGCGCAGCGCCGGTTCGCGATGAAGTGCATGTATTGCTCGCACAACGCCGCGTTCAGGCCGAGGAAGCCGCGCGGCATGGTATCGCGGCCATAGGCGGCTTCCAGTTCGGCGGCGTTTCGGATCATGCCGCGCACCTCTTCCTGAAACGTGCCGGTCCACAGATGTGGATTTTCGATCTTGATCTGATTGATCACGTCGATACCGAAGTTCAGGTGAATGGATTCGTCGCGCAGGATGTACTGATACTGCTCGGCGATGCCGACCATCTTGTTGCGGCGGCCGAGCGAGAGAATTTGCGCAAAGCCCGTGTAGAACCACATGCCCTCGAAGATCACGTAAAATGCAACCAGATCACGCAGGAATGATTGATCCGCCTCTGGCGTGCCGGTCTGAAAATCCGGATTGTCCAAATTCTGCGTATGCTTCAGCGCCCACGCCGCCTTGTCAGTGATGGACGGCACTTCGCGGTACATGTTGAACAACTCGCCTTCGTCGAGGCCGAGGCTTTCAACAATGTACTGGAATGTGTGCGTGTGCACCGCCTCCTCGAAGGCCTGACGTAGCAGGTATTGACGGCATTCTGGATTGGTCAAGTGGCGGTAGATCGCCAGCACGATATTATTGGCGACGAGGCTCTCGGACGCCGCGAAGAATCCGAGGTTTCGTTTGATGGCGCGGCGTTCGTCGTCGGTTAGACCATCGCGCGATTTCCACAGCGCGATGTCGGCCTGCATCGAGACTTCGGTCGGCATCCAGTGATTGTTGCAGCCGGCGAGATATTTCTCCCAGGCCCATTTGTATTTCAGCGGCAGCAACTGATTCACGTCGGCGCGGCAATTGATCATGGCCTTATCATCAACAGAGACGCGGCCGCCTTTCCGGTCGATCTCGCCAAGACCGGTCTGATCGATCTCGACAGGTTGACCGGTGAGAATCGGCGGGAGTGTGTTGATGGCAGTGGTTGGCGCGGAGTCGGACCAGTCGAGCATGAGAAAATTCCTTTGATCTGATTTGGGCCTCATGGTGAGGAGCGCGCGGCTTTCCGTGCGCATCTCGAACCATGAGAACGAAAATGCTTCATCCTTCGAGACGCAGCGAAGACGCTGCTCCTCAGGATGAGGACATGCTCACTGACATGCCTCGCAGTCGGGATTGTCGATCGAGCAAACCAGCGCCTCGGAGAAATCCTTCGGCGCGGACAGCGGCACGATAATCGGCTGATATACCGGCATGGATGCGAGCGAAGCCGACGACACGGCATTGAGCTTGCCGTCCGTGCCCTTCAGCGTCGATTTTTCGACATGCGTCGCACTGCGCGAACGCAGGTAATAGGTTGTCTTGAGACCGCGCGTCCACGCGAGCCGATACAATTGATTCAGCTTCTTGCCCGATGGATTGGCGATATAGAGATTGAGCGACTGTGCCTGATCGATCCACTTCTGCCGCCGCGCGGCAGCCTCGATCAACCATGAGCTATCGATCTCGAACGCCGTTGCATAGAGCAGCTTCAAATCGTCTGGAATACGGTCGATGGAGCCGACGCTGCCGTCGAAATATTTCAGGTCGGAGACCATCACCTCGTCCCACAGGCCTTTCGCTTTCAGGTCGCGCACGAGAAATTCGTTCACTTCGGTGAAGTCGCCAGACATGTTCGATTTCACGTAAAGGTTCTGGTAGGCGGGCTCGATGGACTGCGCCACGCCACAGATATTCGAAATCGTCGCCGTCGGCGCAATCGCCATCACGTTGGAGTTGCGCATGCCAACGTTTTTGACGCGCTCGCGCAGCGGAGCCCAGTCGAGCGTCAAGCTGCGGTCGGTGTCGAGACCGCCACGCGCATCTGAGAGGATTTCGATGGAGTCGAGCGGCAGGATGCCCTTGCTCCAGAGCGAGCCGTTGAACGATGGGTAGCGCCCGCGCTCGGCGGCGAGATCGACCGATGCCGTAATTGCGTGGAACGAAATCGCCTCCATGCTCTGGTCTGCAAAGGCAACCGCCTGATCCGACGCAAACGGAATCCGCAACGCATGCAGCGCATCCTGAAAGCCCATCAGGCCAAGGCCCACCGGACGATGCTGCAGGTTCGAGCGGCGCGCTTCCGGGATGGTGTAGAAATTGATGTCGATGACGTTGTCGAGCATCCGCATCGCGGTGGAGATCGTGCGCTTCAATCGCGCATGATCGATGCCGCCCTCGCCCACATGATTGAGCAGATTGACCGAGCCGAGATTGCAGACGGCTACTTCGTCATCGGATGTGTTGAGCGTGATCTCGGTGCAGAGGTTCGACGAGTGGATGACGCCAATATGCTGCTGCGGTGAGCGCAGGTTGCACGGGTCTTTGAACGTGATCCAGGGATGGCCGGTTTCGAACAGCATGGTCAGCATCCGCCGCCACAGGTCGGTTGCGCGCAGAGACTTGAACACGCGCATTTCGCCGCGCGCGGCTTTCGCCTCGTAGAACGCATAGCGCTCAGCAAAAGCCTTGCCGTAGAGATCGTGCAGGTCCGGCGTCTCGTCTGGCGAGAACAGCGTCCACTCGCCGTCAGCTTCCACGCGCTGCATGAACAGGTCCGGCACCCAGTTCGCGGTGTTCATGTCGTGGGTGCGGCGGCGGTCGTCGCCGGTGTTCTTGCGGAGGTCGAGGAATTCCTCGATGTCCACGTGCCATGTCTCAAGATAGGCGCAGACCGCGCCCTTGCGCTTGCCGCCCTGATTGACGGCGATGGCCGTATCGTTCGCAACCTTCAGGAACGGCACCACGCCCTGGCTTTCGCCGTTGGTGCCCTTAATATGCGCGCCAAGACCGCGCACGCGGGACCAGTCGTTGCCGAGACCGCCGGAATATTTCGCCAGCAGCGCATTGTCCTTTACCGACTTGAAGATGCCGTCCAGATCATCCGCCACCGTTGTCAGGAAGCACGACGACAGTTGCGGCCGCAGCGTGCCGGAGTTGAATAGCGTCGGCGTGGACGCCATGAAGTCAAACGAGGACAGCAGGTTGTAGAACTCGATCGCCCGCCCTTCCCGATCGATCTCGCGGATCGCAAGACCCATGGCGACGCGCATGAAGAACGCCTGCGGCAGTTCGATACGGTTACCGTCCTGATGCAGGAAATAGCGGTCGTAGAGCGTCTGTAAGCCGAGAAATTGAAACGCGAGATCGCGCTCCGGCTTCAGGGCCGCTGCGATCCGCTTCAGATCGAAGCGCGACAATTCCGGATCGAGCAATTCGGCCTCGATGCCTTTTTTCACATAGGCCGGGAAATACTCAACGTAACGCGACGCCATATCGGCTTGGGTGGCGTTTATCGGCGCATGGTGCACGAAAGACAGAACCTCAGTGCGCAGCTTGTCCAGCAGCAGGCGCGCGCTCACATAAGCGTAGTTCGGCTCCTGCTCCACCAGCGTGCGCGCAGCCATAATACCGGCGAGCGCGAGTTCGTCTTGGCTGATGCCGTCGTAGAGATTGCGTCTCGTTTCAGCCAGCACAGGCGCGGCATCGACGCCGTCGAGATTGGCGCAGGCTTCCTGAATAATCAGCGTCAGGCGCGCGACGTCTAGCGGCACGCGCGTGCCATTGCCCAGCGTGACATGCAACTGCGGCTCGGATGATACCTTCGCTGGCTTGGCGGCTTCAGCTTCCGCGCGCTGGCGGGTGCGTTCGTCGCGATAAAGCACGTAAGCGCGCGCGACCTTGTGATGCTCGCTGCGCATCAGCGCCAGTTCGACCTGATCCTGCACGTCTTCGATATGAAAGGTGCGGCCCTCGCCGAGGCGGCGCGTCAGCGCGCTCACCACCTCGGCGGTCAGTTGCTCGACGACTTCATGCACGCGACGCGATGCCGCCGCGGTGTGCCCCTCGACCGCGAGAAACGCCTTGATCATCGCAATCGAGATTTTGCTGGCGTCGAACGGGGACACGGTGCCGTTGCGGCGGATCACCTGAAACGGCGGCTCGGTTGCTGGAGGACTCAATGACTCGGAACGCAACTGAATGAGCAGAGACGGTTGAGAGATTTCGCGTTCGAGAGAGAGAGACATCGGCAGACCCCGTGCGTGTTGCAATTTTCTGGGGGCTTGGGCCGAAGGCGCATGGTCACGGCGCGCGGACGCACCGAAGCACGCGACCGCCGGACACCCCGCCCGTGGACGTTCTTTTGTGTCGCGGCAGGTCTCCTGGCTCACAGGTCGGCGCTGAACCCGGTCTTCCCGGTGCGAAAACGCACCAGTGACTTTGGTCGGATTCAACTCACTGCTTACAGTTGCGGGGGCAGCGCCGGAATCGCTGCACATTTTGCAACTCACCGGCTTCCCATTTTCACCAACTAGGCCTTGCGACCGTCGGCACCTCGACGCCTACATCTGGTGTGCTTCGCCGAATGAAGTCAAGCGGACCATGCTGTGAATAACTAGGACGAAATGACAGAAATGCGCAAAACGCGCGGAAAACCGCAGATAAAAATTTTTCCGGGACAGCAGAATTGTTGCTGAGCACCGCCCGAGAAGGCAGCCGCACTTCTTTGTTGCGATGTTCCCATCTGCCCACTCACCTCGTTCGCGAGCCTCAACTTGGTCCGGTGGGAAGCATTCCCTTTGACGCACCATGCGGCGCTTCTCATAACGAGAGCATCGCGGTTCTGCGGACGCATTGTCCGGAGCCAAGAGGGAATGCGGTGCGCGCGAACGTAAATCACTCGCGCAATTCCGAAGCTGCCCCCGCAACTGTAAACGGCGAGCCTTTTCCATCATTGCCACTGGAGTGAACGCTCCGGGAAGGCTGGACCTCAGGTGCTGACCCGTGAGCCAGGAGACCTGCCGCGATCACATAACGTCCACGGGCGGGGTGCCCCGGTGTGTCGCTTTCAAACGACGCAAGCTGTCGTTTTTGTTCGCGCGCGTCCGGCTTCTCCGCATTACAGATCATGAGGTTGCCGATGCCGGGTTCTTTGTCTCAACACTCCACCATTCCTGTCGCCACGCTGGGCACGCCGCGCATCGGCCCCCATCGCGAATTGAAGACGGCGCTGGAAAGTTTCTGGGCCGGAAAGATCGACGAAGCGGCGCTCGTCACAACAGCCGCTCAGCTTCGCGCGGACAACTGGGCGCGGCAGAAGGCACGCGGCATCACCGTCATCCCCTCTAACGACTTCTCCTTTTACGATCAGGTGCTCGACACCAGCGTAATGGTCGGCGCAATTCCCGCGGTTTATAACTGGAAGGGCGGCGCCGTATCGCTTGCGACATATTTCGCGATGGCGCGCGGTTCGCAAGGCGATACGGAGGCCTGCGGCCACGGCCACGCGCATCATCATCACAGTCACGGCGCGCCCGCGCAGGAAATGACCAAATGGTTCGATACCAACTATCACTACATGGTTCCAGAATTCACGAAGGACCAGACCTTCGCGCTGTCCTCGACCAAGCCGATCGACGAATACAGGGAAGCCAAGGCGCTCGGCTATCAAACGCGGCCGGTGCTGGTCGGTCCGGTGACGTTCCTCAAACTCGGCAAGTGCGCGGACGTATCGTTCGACCGGCTATCATTGCTGCCGAAACTGCTGCCGGTTTACATCGACGTGCTGAACAAGCTCGGCGCTGAAGGCGCGGACTGGGTGCAGATTGACGAGCCATGTCATGTGCTCGATCTCGACGCAACTGAGAAAGCGGCCATCAAGACAGCCTACAGCGAGATCGCGCTGAAGGTGCCGGACGTCAAGATCATGCTGGCCACCTATTTCGGTGCGCTCGGAGACAATGAATCGCTAGCACTGAACCTGCCGGTGGCAGGCATCCATCTCGATCTGTTGCGTGGCGCGAACCAGCTCAATTCGGTGCTGAAGAAAGCTCCCGCTGATCTCGTGCTGTCGCTCGGCGTCGTTGATGGCCGAAACATCTGGCGCAGCGATCTGTCGAAAGTTCTTGGCGAGCTTGAAGCTGCGGTCGAACAACGCGCTGGTGGTCGATTCCAGATCGCGCCGTCATGCTCGCTGCTGCATGTGCCGGTTGATCTTGAGCGCGAGACCAAACTCGATCCTAATCTCAAGAGCTGGCTCTCGTTCTCGCTGCAAAAAATGAGCGAACTCTCAACGCTCGGAAAGGCACTTGCCTCAGATCGAAACGCAATAAAGGATGAACTGGCGGCTTCTGATGCCGCGGCAGCGGCGCGCAAGGCTTCGCCCAAGGTCCACAACAAGGCCGTTGCCGAACGTGCCGCCGCCATCACGGCGGATATGGCCAATCGCCGCAGCGCCTTCGCCAAGCGTGCACAGATTCAGCGTGCGCGCTTCAACCTCCCAGTTTTCCCGACCACGACTATCGGCTCGTTCCCGCAGACCAGCGACGTGCGAAAAGCCCGCGCTGCTTTCACCAAAGGCACGATTAGCCAAGCTGACTACCACACGTTTTTGCGCGAGGAAACCAAACGCACCGTGGAGTGGCAAGAGTCGATTGATCTCGATGTGCTGGTGCATGGCGAGTTCGAGCGCAACGATATGGTGCAGTATTTCGGCGAGCAGTTGTCCGGCTTTGCCTTTACGCAACATGCATGGGTGCAAAGTTACGGATCGCGCTGCGTCCGCCCGCCGATCCTGTTCGGAGACGTGTCGCGTCCTAAGCCGATGACCGTAGAATGGTGGACGTATGCCCAGTCGCTCACCAACCGCCCGATGAAGGGCATGCTCACGGGGCCCGTGACGATCCTCAACTGGTCATTCGTGCGTGACGATATTCCACGCAGCGAGTCCTGCCGCCAGATCGCGCTCGCAATACGCGACGAGGTCATCGATCTCGAAAAAGCGGGTACGACGATGATACAGATCGACGAGGCGGCCCTTCGCGAAGGCCTCCCGCTACGACGTTCCGAATGGAAAACATATCTCGATTGGGCAGTGGGCAGCTTCCGCATCACGGCGTCGGGCGTGGCGGATGAAACCCAGATCCACACCCATATGTGCTATTCGGAATTCAACGATATCATCGACGCCATCGGCGCGATGGACGCTGACGTCATCTCCATCGAGACCTCGCGCTCCAAGATGGAACTGCTCGACGCTTTCGTGACCTATCGGTATCCGAACGAGATCGGGCCCGGCGTCTACGACATCCACTCGCCGCGCGTGCCAGATGTCGAGGAAATGACGGACCTCATCGACAAGGCCCGCCGCAACCTGTCGCCGGATCAAATCTGGATCAATCCGGACTGCGGCTTGAAGACGCGCGGCTGGCCGGAGGTGAAGTCCTCGCTGATCAACATGGTGAAAGCCGCGAAACAGGCGCGCATGGCTTAAGAGTTGACCTAAACAGAACTATGGTCCCGGCAGCAGCCGGGACCATAGTTTGCGTCCACGGAAAATGCCCTTAACTGCCTCGGCTAGCGTTGCCTCGCCCCAAAAAGATCGTTTTGAAAACGCCGGAATTTGCGGCAGACAGGGGGCCGGAAACCCTTTCACCGCCACCGAACAGCGATCATGAACCCAGTCAAATCCCTCACCAAACATGGCCAGGCCGTCTGGCTCGATTTCCTCGCGCGCGGGTTCATTGCCAACGGCGATTTACGGGCGCTGGTCGAGAGCGACGGCGTTCGCGGCGTGACCTCCAATCCCTCGATTTTCGAGAAAGCCATCGGCGGCAGTGATGAATATGACGAAGCGGTTTCCGCGCTGCTGACGCAACGCGACCGCCCGGTCGGCGAACTTTATGAAGCGCTCGCGGTGGAAGACATCCAGCGCGCGGCGGATGCGCTGCGCCCGGTTTATGACGAACTCAACGGCACGGACGGCTATGTCAGCCTTGAGGTTTCGCCCTATCTCGCGCGCGACACCGCTGGGACAATCGCGGAAGCACAACGGCTCTGGAAAGACGTTGGGCGCGACAATCTGATGGTCAAGGTACCGGGCACCCGCGAGGGCGTTCCTGCGATCCGTGACCTGATCGCGCAGGGCATCAGCATCAACGTGACGCTACTGTTTTCGCAAAGAATGTATGCGGAAGTTCTGGAAGCCTATATTTCCGGGCTGGAAACATTGATCGCAGGCGGAGGCGATCCGAAGCACGTCGCAAGTGTCGCGAGCTTCTTCATCAGCAGAATTGATGTGGCGGTCGACAGTCAGCTCGACGGCAAGATCACCGTTGCGAGCGGCGATCAAAAGACAAAGCTCGAAGCGCTCAAGGGCAAGATTGCCATCGCCAATGCAAAGCTCGCCTATCAACACTACAAGAAGGTGATCGCGAGCGAGCGCTGGAAGAAACTTGCGGCGAAGGGCGCGCAGGTCCAGCGGCTGCTGTGGGCTTCGACCGGCACGAAGAATAAGGCTTACAGCGATGTCCTCTATATCGAGGAACTGATCGGCCAAGACACGGTCAACACCGTGCCACCTGCAACGCTCGATGCCTTCCGCGATCACGGCACGCCGCGCGACAGCCTCGAACAGAACATTTTCGATGCGGAGCGCGCCCTCGCCGATCTGGCGGCAACGGGTATTTCGCTCCACACGATTACAGAGGCGCTGGTGGATGACGGCGTGCAACTGTTCGCGGAAGCCGCAGACAAGTTGCTCGGCGCGGTCGCGTCCAAACGCGCCAAGATCCTTGGGGCCAAGATTGATCCGCAGACGATCAATCTTGGCGCGGGAATAGAGAAAGATGCCAAGGCGCTTGGGGAAAGCTGGCGCGCGCAAGGCACCATCCGTGGCCTATGGAGCCGCGACGCATCGGTGTGGACCGGTAGCGATGAAGCGAAATGGCTGGGCTGGCTCGTCGCTGTCTCGCGCGAACAGGCCGATACCGAACGCTATGTCGCTTTTTCGGGATGGGTGAAGAGCAAGGGTTTCACCGACGTGATCGTGCTCGGCATGGGCGGATCCAGCCTCGGACCGGAAGTGCTTTCGGAAACCTTCGGCAAGATCGACGGTTACCCGAAATTGCAAATCCTGGATTCGACCGATCCCGCGCAGGTTCGTCGTACGGAAGCATCGCTGACACTTGGCAAGACGCTCTTCATCGTATCGAGCAAATCCGGCGGCACCACCGAGCCGAACGCGATGATGGAATACTTTTTCGTCCGCGCGGGAGCAAAAGCTGCCGAACAATTCGTCGCCGTTACCGACCCCGGCTCGTCGCTCGAAAAGACAGCGAAGGCGCGCGGCTTCGCGCAAATTTTTTACGGCGAGCCGACCATCGGCGGCCGCTATTCAGTGCTGTCTCCGTTTGGATTGATCCCTGCCGCAGCCGCTGGAATTAATGTCAGCGAATTTCTCAGCCTCGCGGCTGCGATGGTGAGCTCTTGCGGGCCGGATGTGCCGCCTGCCGAAAATCCCGGCGTGCAATTGGGCCTCGCGCTCGCCGCCGCCGCGAAACATGGGCGCGACAAGCTCACGTTCACGGCCTCACAACGCATCGCGAGTTTTGGTGCATGGGCCGAGCAGCTGATCGCAGAGTCCACCGGCAAAAACGGCAAGGCGCTCATCCCGCTTGAAGGGGAAGCGCTCGGAAAGCCTGACGTCTATGGCACTGACCGCGTGTTCATCGATCTGCGACTTGCCGACGACAAGAACAATGCGCGCGAAGCGGCGCTGGCGGCGCTTGAGGCAGCGGGCCATCCCGTCATTCGCATCGCGGTGACAAGCCCCGCACATATCGGTCAGGAGTTTTTCCGCTTCGAGATCGCGACCGCTGTTGCGGGTGCGGTGATGGGCATCAATCCATTCGATCAGCCTGACGTGGAAGCAGCGAAGACCAAGACGAAACAGTTAACATCGGCTTTTGAAAGCTCGGGTGCCCTGCCCGCCGAGACCGCCGCCGCAAGCGATGGATCGATTGCGATCTACACCGATGCAACAAATGCTGATGCCTTGCGAAAGGCGGGCGCAGGCAGCGATCTCGCATCATGGTTGAAAGCGCATCTCGCGCGCATTCAGCCGAGTGACTACGTCGCCGTTCTCGCCTATCTCGATCGCGACAACGACAATATCGCGGCGATCCAGAACATTCGTATGGCGATCCGCGACAGCAGGCACGTCGCGACGTGTACCGGCTTCGGTCCGCGTTTTCTTCATTCCACCGGACAAGCCTATAAGGGCGGACCGAACAATGGAATGTTCCTCCAGATCACATCGGGCAATACCGCTGATCTCGACGTGCCGGGCCAAAAGATCAGCTTCGGCGTGATCGAGGCGGCGCAGGCGCGCGGCGATTTCGATGTGCTGGCGGAGCGCGGACGGCGCATCCTGCGGCTTCACATTTCGGGCGATGTGGCCAAGGGACTGGCCACTATCGGCACAGCGATCAAGAGCGCGCTGGCATAACCGCAAAGAAAAACGGCGCGGACATTGCCCGCGCCGTTCAATTCCTGTCAGAGAATCAAGCTCAGGCTGCGTTAAAGCCCGCGATGGCCTTGGCTTCGAGATATTCCTCGAGGCCGAACTTGCCCCACTCGCGTCCGTTGCCGGACTGCTTGTAACCGCCAAACGGCGCGGTACGGTCGTTTGGAACGCCGTTGAGATTTACGTTACCGGCACGAATTTGACGCCCGACCTTGCGCGCACGTTCGACTGTACCCGCAGATACGTAGCCCGCGAGACCGTATGGCGTGTCGTTGGCAATCTTCACCGCATCTGCTTCGTCCTTCGCGCCCATGATAACGAGCACCGGCCCGAAAATTTCCTCGCGGGCGATGGTCATATCGTCAGTGACGTCGGAGAACACGGTCGGGCGAACGTAGAAGCCCTTGTTGACGCCTTCCGGCAGACCGACGCCGCCAGCCACAAGCGTTGCACCTTCGTCGATGCCCTTCTGAATCAACGACTGGATTTTGTCCCACTGACCGCGATTGACGACCGGACCGATGGTCGTTCCCTCTGCGCGCGGATCGCCCGCCTTGGTCTTGTCAGCAACGCCCTTAGCGATGGCCGCGATTTCCTTGATCTTTGCCTGTGGAACGATCATGCGCGACGGCGCGTTGCAGGACTGGCCGGAGTTGTTGAACATATGCGCGACACCGCCGGTGACGGCTTTGACGAAATCGGCATCATCCAGAATGATGTTCGGCGACTTGCCGCCCAGTTCCTGGCTGACGCGCTTGACCGTGTTCGCCGCACGCTTGGCAACGTCGATGCCCGCGCGGGTCGAACCCGTGAACGAGATCATGTCGATGCCCGGATGTTCGCTCATGGCGACACCGACATCGGGACCGAGACCGTTGACCAGATTGAAGACGCCTTTCGGTACGCCCGCCTCATGCAGGATTTCCGCGAAGATCAATGCGGAGGTCGGCGTGAATTCCGACGGCTTGAGGATCATTGTGCAGCCTGCTGCGATCGCAGGCGCGACCTTGCAGGCGATCTGATTGAGCGGCCAATTCCATGGCGTGATCATGCCGATGACGCCGACTGGCTCACGAACGACCACTGCCGAACCGATGGTTTCCTCGAACTCGTATTTCTTGAGAACGTCGAGCGTCGAAGCCAGATGGCCTAGGCCGGCACCGGCCTGCATTTTTTCCGCCATCGGTAACGGCGCGCCCATTTCGTCGGAGACGGCAGCGCCGATGTCCTTCATGCGGTTCTTGTAAACCGTGATGATCTTCTCCAGCAGCGCGACGCGCTCCTCGCGGCTGGTGACGGAGAATGTCTCAAAGGCGCGGCGCGCTGCGGCCACAGCCTTGTCCACGTCGGCTTTCGAGCCGACCGCAATGTCATACATCGCCTCTTCGGTCGCCGGATTGACCACCGGAATGGATTTCTTGACGGCCGGATCGACCCAGGCGCCGTCGATATAAAACTGCATACGATTGGTCATCACGTTTCCCTTAACTGCGGTGTTTTTGCGTCTTGTTGAGGAGCGGATCGTGCGATCGCTGAATGAGGGCCTGACCTTCGTCAAAGCTGGCGCATGTTACCGCTGTTGCGGCCGCCGTGAAAGGCCATCCCGCATAACGAATGCGAGACCGTGCCATGCAGCGTCTCGCTTTACGGGGTGCGGCAATGGGTGGCACCTCGGACCAATCCGCGCTGCCTTGGAATGGCTCCAAACACCCGCTCGCATCATTTGGAAAATGCAGTAAGATCGACATTTGCTATCGAATTCTCAGATATGAGGAATCGGCCATGGATACCGAGCTGGCGCGGACTTTTCTGACCGTCGTGGAGGTCGGCAATTTCATCAGCGCCGCCGAGCGGCTCCATGTCAGCCAGTCCACCGTCAGCACCCGGATTCATTCTCTTGAAGATCAGTTGGGCTGCGTCCTTTTCGTCCGAAACAAGGCAGGCACAACGCTGACGCCTGCCGGACGGCAATTCCAGCGGCACGCAACGGCGCTGGTTCGCACCGTGGCACAGGCTCGCCACGACATCGGTATTCCCGAGGGTTTCAGCGGTACGCTGGTGATCGGCGGCCGCATCGGGCTGTGGGAGGAATTCCTGCTGCACTGGCTACCGCTGATGCAGAAGGCGATGCCTGCGATTTCCATTCGCGCCGAGAGCGGGCTTGAGCCGGAAATCATGCAGGGCCTCATCGAAGGCCGGATCGATATCGGCGTGATGTACACGCCGCAAAGCCGCCCCGGCCTCAAGATCGAGCAACTGTTCGAAGAACGGCTGGTGATGGTTTCGACCAACGCCAAAAGCGCACCAGAACCACAGGCTGGATACATCTATGTCGATTGGGGCCCTGAATTCTACACGCGCCACAGCACATGCTTTCCGAATTTCACCGGACCTTCGTTGACCGCGAATATCGGATGGCTCGGCCTGCAGCATCTGATGAAGAATGGAGGATCGGGATACTTCCCGATGCGGATCGTGCTCCCTCACCTCACAGCAAAACGTCTGCACTTGATTCCGACCGCGCCGGAATTTTCCATGCCGGCCTATGTCGCCTATCCGCTCGACAGCGACCGCGACGTGATTGCGAATGCCGTGGACCTGATGCGGCGGATGGCGAAATCGGCGGCCAAAGACAGACCTGATGCTAAGAGCATCAAGCGGCTGAAATCAGCACGCCGCTAGATCCCGCCCATGCAAAGATATTTGATTTCCAGATAGTCCTCGATGCCGTATTTCGATCCCTCACGGCCGTTGCCGCTTTCCTTCATGCCGCCGAACGGCGCAACCTCCGTGGAGATGATGCCTTCATTGATGCCGACAATGCCATATTCAAGCGCCTCGGCCACGCGCCAAACCCGGCCGATGTCGCGGCCATAGAAATACGCCGCGAGACCGAATTCGGTATCGTTAGCGAGCTTGATGGCATCTTCTTCCGTTTTGAACCGAAACACCGGCGCAACGGGGCCGAATGTTTCCTCGCGGAAGATCAGCATGTCCGGCGTTGTGTCGGTCAAAATTGTCGGCTCAAAGAACGTACGACCGAGCGCATGACGATGACCGCCGACCGCAATCTTCGCGCCCTTCTTGGTCGCGTCGGAAATATGTTCCTCGACTTTTTCAACCGCCGCCATGTTGATCAGCGGGCCGATGGTGACGCCTTCGCCAAATCCATCGCCGACCTTGAGATCACGAACAGCTTTCGACAGTTTGGCGACGAACGTGTCGTAGATCCCATCTTGCGCAAGAATGCGATTGGCGCAAACGCAGGTCTGCCCGGCATTGCGATATTTCGATGCGATTGCGCCCTTCACAGCCGCATCAATGTCCGCATCGTCGAACACGATGAACGGCGCATTGCCGCCGAGCTCCATGGACGTGCGTTTCACGGTGGAGGCGCTTTGCTCCATCAGTTTCTTGCCGATCTCGGTGGAGCCGGTGAACGTCACCTTGCGGACAATCGGATTCGACGTCATCTCGGAGCCGATGGCGGACGCCGATCCGGTGACCACGGAAAGAACGCCCTTCGGAATGCCCGCGCGTTCTGCCAGAACGGCAAGCGCCAGAGCCGAGAGCGGCGTCTGGCTTGCGGGCTTGATGACCATCGTGCAGCCCGCAGCGAGTGCCGGCCCCGCCTTGCGCGTGATCATTGCCGCCGGGAAATTCCACGGCGTGATCGCCGCACACACGCCGATCGGCTGCTTGATCACGACAAGGCGCCGATCCGATGTGAATTGCGGAATGGTATCGCCGTAGATGCGCTTGCCTTCCTCGGCAAACCATTCGATGAAGCTCGCCGCATAGGCGATCTCGCCCTTGCTTTCGGCGAGTGGCTTGCCCTGCTCCGCCGTCATGATCGCCGCCAGATCGTCCTGGTTTGCCATCATCAGATCGAACCACTTGCGAAGGATGACGGCGCGTTCCTTGGCCGTTTTCGCGCGCCATGCCGGTAGCGCAGCATTGGCCTCTGCGATCGCGCGTTTCGTCTCCGCCGCACCCATGTTCGGGACATTGCCGACGATCTCGCCGTTCGCGGGATTATCGACCTTGATGTGTTCGCCGCCATCGGCCTGCACCCACACACCGCCGATGAAGCAGGCGTCACGCAATAGCGCCTTATCTTTCAAAACGAGCTTTGATGCCATGCAAGTCACCTGTGTTGGAAATGTCGGAGCGGAAGCCGCGTCATGACAATATGGAAAGCGCGACCGGCAAGGCAACCATCCGGACGCGCCGAGGTTCCGGTTTGACAGGCTTCACAACGGAGAGATAGCGTTCAAAGATCTCGCCAACGATACCTCCCGCCACGATCTGTCCATTTGCATCGCAGCAACTGCGGAATGCGACACGCTCCTAAAAGGGATAATCAAATGAGCGGCTTCAAGGACATCGGTGTCGAAAAGCACGGACACGTCGCGCTGATCGAGATTCGCCGGCCGCCGCTAAATTTCTTCGATCTCGATTTGATCCGTGAGATTGCCGACGCGCTCTTGGAGATCGATAATGACATGGAGACCCGTGCGGTCGTGCTCGCGTCGCAAGGCAAGGCGTTCTGCGCCGGCGCGAATTTCAACCGGCCCGCCGGATTCGATGGCGATGCTGCGTCCGGCAGCGGTACCACTGGCGATCTCTATCTCGAAGCGGTTCGCATTTTCAGCAACAAGAAGCCGATTGTCGCCGCTGTGCAGGGCGCTGCTATCGGTGGCGGCCTTGGCCTCGCTGTATCGGCGGACTTCCGTGTGACCTGCCCGGAAGCGCGTTTCGCCGCGAACTTCACGCGGTTGGGATTTCATCCGGGCTTCGGACTCACCGTAACGCTTCCCGAACTGATCGGCAAAAACCATGCTGCGCTGATGTTCTACACCAGCCGTCGCGTGACCGGCGAGGAAGCGTTGCGCATGGGCCTCGCCAATGTGCTGGTGCCGCAGGAACAGGTACGCGCCGAGGCTTTCAAACTCGCGAACGAGATCGCAGAGAATTCGCCGCTCGGCCTGATGTCTACTCGCGCAACTATCCGCGCGGGTTTAGCCGAGCGAGTTAGGTTGCAGACCGACCACGAACTCGCGGAACAGACGTGGCTACGCGAGACGGAGGATTTCAAGGAAGGCATCAAGGCGACCGAAGAGCGCCGCGCGGCGAACTTCAAGGGGCGATAAAGCGCGATTGCCGATCCAACGGATCCGCGGTCAAGTCTTAAATCCCGCAATCCACAGACACACTTCCACCGTTGCGATGTCGATTTACCGGGAATATCATGCCCACGGGTGAGGGTTTTCGGGTGGCTAATCTGCGGATATCCGCAATTCTGATGTGTCTGGTGAGCCTTGGCATTGCGTCGGGCTCAATGACGGCGCATGCGGAATGGTGGAAGGCTTCTAGCCCGAAAGATTTCGAGGATTGCGCCACCGCTGCCGAGCAGCCGAGTCTCGGCAAAGATGCCAAGGCGGACATTCTCTCCACGTGCGATGCCAAATTCACCGGACGCCGCAAGCCCGGCGGCGGATACACCTACTTCGATTTCATGCAGAACCGCACATTCGACATTGCCGGACCAAATCCGACACAGGGCGAATTGAAGCGGATCGATCAGGAATATCTCGGCTATTTGGAAACCCAGCGCAAAGCGGCGATCCACTCGGCGTTGACGCAGCCGCAACCAAACATCGTGCCGCCAAGGCCTGCTATTGTCGCTGCGAAGCCCGCGGTGCCACAGCAGGTCCGTCCCATACAAACTCAGCAACAAGCCAATTTGCAAAAGCCCGTTCCCGCATTGAAGCAGGACGCTGTTCAGCGCCCGCCGGCCGATCTGGTTCGGGCCCGCAAGGACAAGGCCTGCAACGATACGCTGTCATGCGGCTGGACGAAACTCACGACGACCGTCAGCAGTCTTCGTCAAACCCTGCTTGCCTCGGCGACTAAAGCAGGGATTCGAGCGGATTAGGCTTTGGTCGTCCGCGACCATTCCGGCCGCAGTTCAAGCAGCAACGCAAGCGCGATACCGGCAACAAGCCCGAGCAGAATGCTTGTAAGTAGAACCAGCAACCGTGGCGTGCCCACAGAATCCGTTGGCTGCGCTGCGCGACTGACAATCCTGATCGAGGGCGCAACGACAGTGCGCTGGCCGCTGACTTCAGGAGATTTCGTCACCGACGCCTGATACGCGGCGCGATTGATCTCCACGTCACGCTCAAGTTCGCGCTGGCGCACCGATACGTCTTTGACTTTCACCAGATCTTTCTTCGCGGACTCCAGACGGCTTTTAAGATCGGAAGCCGCATTGCGTGCGCGATCGAGTTCAGCGGCGGACGACTCAATCCTGTCTTCAGTCTTGTCCCGAATAGCTTGATCGAGCGCGCGCTTCGCGTCGCTGGCTTGCAGCTTGGCGATCACCATGTCGGGATGTCGCGGTCCGAGGGTCTCGGACAATTCATCCTGTAACCGCTTCGCGGCAGCGTAGCGGCTTCGGAGGGCATTGATCGCTCCTCCGCGAACCGTATCGGGATCGACATCCGTGCGCCGGGTGCGAGCGGCAGAGCGCAAACTGTCGACCTTGGCTTCCGCGGCGGCAAGCCGATCCGACAATGTGCTCACGTTCTTCTCGGCGGTGGACACGCGATCCGTAATATTGCTTCCTGCTTCACTGCGATATTTTTCATAGCGTTGTTCGGCATCCTTCAGGCGCGTTTGAACAGATGATGCTGATTGCGGGTTATCCGTTGGACGCGGCGTGTCGGTGCGTGCGCCTATCTGGTCTTCGATGTAGGCGTCCATCACCGCATTAGCGACTCGCATCGAAGTTTGGCGATCACTGGTTAGCGCCTGAACGTCTATGAAGTCGGGATCGGAGCCGCTTTTCGCGGACACGGCGCGCTTGAGTTGGCCCAACGCGAATGCATGCGGATCGGCGGGCGGCGCCAGCCCCAATCCGGACAGCAACAGGGAAACTGTCTCCCGCGAACGCCCGCCGAACAAAGGATCGGCTTCCAGCTTTTCGCGGACGACGACGCGATCCAGCAAAGCCGGAGCCGTGAGCGCCGAGACTTGGGATGTACTGACCGCCGACCGATCCACGAAGATGCGGCCGGACGCCATATAACGCGGGACGCCGAGCATGGCATATGCCAGCCCTGCCAAAGCGAAGGCGAGCGTCACCGAGCCAATCAGCGAACTTCGGCGGGGGAGGATCGTGGCGAACGAGCCTGCATCCAAGGCAGGCAGTTGCCTCCGGCTCAGGAAATCGTCGTGCCTGTCATTCTCGGAAAGCGCCATTCCACAACCTTCAGGATACCGAAATCCGGCGCTCCAGATTGGAACACCTCCGTTCGGGAATCAAACATCTTCGCTCCGGAGCGAAAGACCGCTGCCGGAGGCTGAGACTGACAACGCAACAATCGCGCCAATTGCGGCGTTCATGAAGGCTCCAAAGCGGATTGGTTAATCCAGCACATCGGATGGAGGCGGAGCACGATCAGAGATCGAAAAACACCGTTTCGTCGTCGCCCTGCAGGTGCACGTCAAAGCGATAGAGTGCAATGCCCTTGCCCGCCTCGCGCTTTGCGATCAGCGTCCCGCGCCGATCCGCCGGGACCAACGCGAGGATTGGGTCTGTCGGATTGCTGGACTCGTCCGCGAAATAAATCCGCGTAATCGTCTGCTGCGTCATGCCGCGCGCGAACACGGCAAGAAGAATATGCGGCGCTTGCAGTTTCCCATCGGGGCCGGGCACGCTGCCTGGCTTGATCGTGTGAAACGAAAAACCGCCTCCGGCGTCCGTACCGCAGCGGCCGAAGCCCTTGAATGCAGAGTTCGGAATGGCGCGCTTGTCCTGCGGATCAGCGAAGTGCCCCTGCGCATCGGCCTGCCAGATTTCCAGCATGGAATCCGGCACCGCTTTGCCGTCGCCATCGAACACCTGCCCGACAATGCGGATGCGCTCGCCCGAGACATCCGACGTGACCAGATCGTTTCCGAACGCGTCATTCCACGCATAGTCATTGCCGGGAGTGAGGCCATACTTGAAATAGGGACCGACGGTTTGGGATGGTGTGATGTTGCTCATCAATCGTTGTCCAGCGGTGTCGCATTGCGCCCGCGCAGAACGATGTCGAAGCGATAACACAACGACCAGTCAGGCTTGGTATTATCGAGATCGAAGCTCGACACCATCCGCATCCGCGCGCGCTCGTCCGTCACCGAATTGAAAATCGGATCGTAGGCGAACAATGGATCGCCGGGAAAATACATCTGCGTCACGATGCGCGAGATGAACGAATGGCCGAAGACCGAGAAATGAATGTGCGCCGGCCGCCAGGCATTAGGATGATTGCCCCACGGATACGCTCCTGGTTTGATGGTGATGAAGCGGTAATAGCCGTCGCTGTCGGTTTGTGCACGTCCCGCGCCCGTGAAGTTCGGATCGAGCGGTGCCGGATGCTGATCGACGATGTGAATGTAGCGTCCGCAGGCATTGGCCTGCCAGACCTCAAGCAGCGTATTAGGGACGCCACGCCCATCCTCGTCGCGCACATGGCCGTGCACGATGATGCGCTCACCGAGCGGTTCGCCTGCATGCTGAATCGTGAGATCGTTATCGTTTTCGCGCACAGTCTCATGGCCGTAAACCGGCCCAGTCAGCTCCGATAGCGTATGAGGAATGATAATCAGTGGCTTGGTCGGCGACCGCTTGACCGTGCTCTTGTAAGCTGGCGACAGACGCGGCGCGTGCGCGGCGTTGCTTTCTCTGGGGTAGATCAGCGTCATCGGCGTGTTCTTTTCGTTGTTTCGCTTATCATAGCACGCTCAGTGAATTCCAACACCAAGCAAGCGATTGACGAGCGCCCTGTCGGATTTCAGTTCCCCGGATGATCCTTCCCATGATGTCCGTCCGCGCTCGACGACCATCACGCGGTCCGCGAAATTCAGCGCGCGCTCGATTTGCTGCTCCACCAGAATAATTGTCATGTCGCCGCTCGTTGCTAGCGCCGAAATTGTTTCCATCAACTGATCGCAAATTACGGGCGCCAACCCTTCTAGCGGTTCGTCGAGCAACAAGATCGACGGCCGGCCCAGTAGCGTTCGCGCCATCGCAAGCATCTGCTGCTCGCCGCCGGACAGTTGCATTCCGTAATGACGCCGCCGTTCGGCCAGCCGAGGGAACATCTCATACATCTCCGCCAGCGCCGTCCGGTCGCGAGACTTGAGGCCTGTCGAGAGATTTTCTTCGACAGTCAAGGAGCGGAAAATATCGCGGGTTTGCGGCACATAACCCATGCCACACAGCGCGCGCGCGGAGGTGCGCAAGGTGCTGATGTCCTGTCCATCCGCTAGAATGCACCCCTTGTGCTGTGTCGAAAGCCCCATCAGTGTCGCGAGCAACGTGGTCTTGCCGACGCCGTTGCGTCCGAGCACCGCAAGACGGCCTCCCGCCGGGACATCGAACGACATATCCGTCACAATCTGCGTCGGCCCGTATCCGGCGCTCAATTCTCTGACTTCAAGCCGTGCGGCTGCCATCGGCATAGCTCCCCAGATAAGCGCGGCGCACCTCGTCGTCTTTCATCACGTCGGCAGGACTACCCTCGAAAATCAGGCGACCGTTGGCGAGCACCAGAACGCGCTTTGCAAATTTGAACACGAGGTCCATGTCGTGTTCGATCATGAGAACGGCAATGTCTGGCGGCAAGCGGTTGATCGCCTCCAGGATTTTGGGAGCTTCATCGTGCGGCACGCCCGCAGCCGGTTCGTCGAGCAGCAGCACCTTGGGGGTCAGCGCGAGACCGATGGCGAGATCGAGCAGCCGCTGTTGGCCGTATGCCAGTTTTGCGACAGGCAACTGCGACAGATGCGCGATCCCTAGCAGTCCTAAAATGTGCATCCATTCGTCGCGTACTTCTGGTGCGAAGATCGCTGTCGAAAAAAACCGGCGCGTCAGTCCTTGCCGCTGCATGACCGCAAGCGCGACGTTTTCTGCGACCGTGAGGCTGGTAAACAACCGCGTGATCTGAAACGTCCGCGCGAGTCCTTGCCGGACGCGCGCAGGAATCGACATCGCTGCAAGATCGTCGCCTTCCAAGAATATTCGCCCGCCAGATGGAGCGAGATCGCCGGAAATCACATTGACCAGCGTGGTCTTTCCCGCGCCATTGGGGCCGATCAGGGCCACGCGGTCGCCCTTGTTCAGACTGAACGACACATCGCGATTGACATGCAGCCCGCCAAAAGACTTCGAGACGTTATTCAGTTCGAGCAGTGCGGTCATGACGATGACCTCCGCTGCGAGAAAGACGCCCATAGTGAGCTGACACCATAGCCGATGCCTTTGGGAGCAAAGATTACGATGCCAATCAGCAGCAGGCCGACCAGAGTCATCCAGTGGAATGGATTCGCCGCTGAGACGATATGCTCGAATATCTGGAAGATGACGGCGCCCGCTAACGCACCCCACAGGTTTCCGGCACCGCCGAGAACCAGCATCACAAGCACTTCGGCGGACCGCTCAAAGCTCACGCTGTCCAGCCCGACGACGCCTGTGTTAATCGCCATCAGCGCGCCGCCGATTCCCGCAACGATGCCCGACACGCCGTACATCGCGACAAGCCGCGGATAGGCTGACGCGCCGATCATGCGTGCGCGCAAGCTATCGTCCTTGATGCCCCGGCACAGCAATCCGAAGGGAGACCGCACGAACCGCAGAAGCAGCGCCATCGTGATCGCGAGAGTCACGAGCGAAAATACGAACGAGGTGCGGCTGTACATATCGAACGAGAATATGCCGAAGATCGGCGCGGGCGATATTCCCGACAGCCCATCGCTGCCGCCGGTGAACGATGCCAGTTTGTTGGCAAGCGAACTGACAAGCTGGCCGATGGCAATCGATAGAACAAGCTGAGGCAGGCCCTGAAACCGCGCAATCAGCGCACCCGAAATCAGCCCCATAACCGTTCCGGTGAATGCGCCGATTAACAGCAACAGCAACGGATTTGTGATGCCGGCGATACAGGCATTGCCGACCGCATAAGCGCTGACACCGAACAGAGCCGCCTGCCCCAGCGTCGCCACGCCGCAATAGCCGGTCACGAGATCCAGCGAAAGCACAAGAAACGTGATGCTGATCATGCGCGTCAGAAACGCAAGATCATCCGGAAACAGAAAATATCCGATCGCACCCAGCGCCGCGACCGTCAACAGGCCAAAGGCTTCGGCCTGTAAAGGAAAGCCCGGTCGCGGCATTTGGTATTTGACGGTCTCGTCGGCCATCAGTGCCCCCGCCCAAGTAAGCCGCGCGGAAACAGAAACACGGTCAAAATGACCGCGAGATAGAAGAAGAACTCGCCATATTCCGGCGCAAGATACTTTCCCGTCGTGTCCGCCAGTCCCAACAACAGCGAAGCGGACAGCGCGCCGAGGATCGATCCCGCGCCACCTACCGAGACGACAACAAGAAACGTGACCATGTAGCGGAGCGCGTAGAACGGCTCGATGGGCAGCATTTCCGCGCCAAGCACGCCGCCGAACGCCGCCAGCCCGACCGCGAGCGCAAATGTCGCGGAGTAAATCCACTGCGTGCGGATACCGAGAGCTTCCGCCATATCGCCGTTATCGACGGCGGCGCGCATGCGAACGCCGAACTCGGTCTTGTCGATCAAAAGCCACAGCGCCAGCGCCGTCGTCGCGCCGCATGCGATGACCAGCAGACGATGCGTGGGGATCATGCGGAAACCGAGATCAAACGGACCGCTCAACGCAGGCGGCAGCGGAATCGGCTTGGAGGTCGGCCCGAGAACAAAATTCGCGACACCGATGATGACGAAAGTGATTCCAATCGTCAGCAGAATTTGAGTCAACGCTTCGGAGTGCCGGTAAATGCGCCGGTAGAACAGAATTTCAAATGGAAACGAAATGGCGATCGTTCCGACGACTGCGGCAACGATCGCGAAGGGATAGCTGAATCCAAGGCTCTTCAGAGCATAGGATGCGAGATAGCCGCCGATCATGGCGAACGCGCCGTGGGCGAGGTTCACGACCCGCATCAGACCCATCATAATCGACAGACCGATGGAGATCGTGAATAGCACCATGCCGTAAGAGACTGCATCCAGTCCGATGCTGAACACAGTCCGCATCAATCATCCCCCGCGCGCGGCTCAGTTCTTGGTCAAAGCCCAATCAGGTTGGGCCTCGAAGGTCTGGATTTCCTTGTTGATCAGCTTGCCGTCCTGCTTTGCAACTTCGCGCAGATAAACATTCTGCGTGATGTGCCGCGTCACCGGATCGATGGACACTGGACCACGCGGACTAACCCACTTCATGCCTTTGACGGCAGCAATAGCTTTTTCCGGATCGCGCTGCCCGTTCGTGGCCTCGATCATCTTATAGATCACGCGCGCGCCGTCATAGGCTGCAACCGACGTCATGGTGACTTCGTCGATCTTCGCGCCACCCTTCACAAGCCGATCGAGAAACGCCTTGTTCTCGGGTGACGCGTGCGAGACCGCATAGTGATAAGTGGAAAGAAGACCGATGCTGCTGTCGCCGATATTCGGCAGATCGGGTTCGGTGAGCACATCACCCAGCGATATCAAGCGGACGCCTCCCGCTTTCAGGCCGTTGTCGATGTATGCTTTCATGAAACTCAGCGTCGGGGGACCGGCGGGAAGAAACGCAAAAATCGTATCGGCACCGGAGTCTTTGATCCGCTGCATGATCGGACCAAAATCGGTGGTGTTGATCGGCATGCGGGTTGCTTCAACAATCGATCCGCCGTCCGCCTCGAAGGTCTTCTTGAATGCGGCTTCCGCATCGACCCCCGGACCGTAATCGGTGACGGCAGTGGCAACTTTTTTCGCGCCCTTGGCCTTCGCGACTTTCGCGGCAGGCACGGTGTTCTGCCACATCGTGAAAGACGTACGGACGATGAAAGGACTTTTTTCGACGATTGCCGACGTGGCCGCATTGAACACGACCATCGGGGTTTTGGCTTCTTCCAGAAGCGGCGCGACGGCCAGAGCGTCGGGCGTGAAATAGAGACCTGCGATATACTGGACCTTGTCCTTTACCAGCAGCTCCTGTGCCAGCGCCTTGGACTTTGCCGGATTGGGCGACTCTTCGTCGCGATAGATGAATTCGACATCATGGCCCGCGACCTTGGTACCGTGTTCCGAGACCCAAGCATCGATACCCATCTTGAAATTCTTGCCGAACAGCGCATACGGCCCCGACATGGTGCCGATCACGCCGACCTTAATCGTGTCGGCCCAAGCTGCGCCGGATATCAATCCGGCCACTGCCAACGTGCAAGCGTATTTTACCGTCTTCTTCATATGTCCCCCTGCTTCCGTTATTTCTTTTGCTTGGTTTAGGCTAAACGCGCGACCACGTAACCTCAAAACATTTCAAAGTACTCGCGCTGCTCCCATTCTGTCACTTCTGCCTGAAAGCGCTCGATCTCGGCATTCTTGATGTGAACGTAATAGTCCACCAATTCCGCACCGAAGGCATCCCTGAAAAATGGATCGTCATGCAGCGCGTAAACGGCTTCGCGCAGCGATTTCGGCAGCAAATCCGCCTTGGCTTCATAAGGGGTATCTGCGGAGGGGCCGGGATCGATGGACCTGTCTACCCCATCAAGCCCCGAAAGGATCTGGGACGCCATATAGAGGTACGGATTCGCCGCCGGTTCGCCGACGCGATTTTCCAGCCGCGTGGCGGGATCGTTGACGCCGCCTAGCACGCGGATCATCACGCCCCGGTTGTCTCGACCCCAGATCGCGCGGTCCGGCGCGAGCGAATAGGATCTGTAGCGTTTATAGCCGTTGATGGTCGGCGTGGTGAATACAGCCGCCGCGCGAGCATGGGCGAGCAATCCGCCGAGATAGCCTTTGCCGAAAGGTGACAGACATTCGCCCTGCGCATTTGCCATGAAGGCATTGCGGCCATCGGCGCGGGATACCAGCGACTGATGCAGGTGCCAGCCGGATGACACGACGTTCGGGATGCGCGGGCGACACATGAACGTCGCATGATAGCCGTGGCGGCGGCAGATCTGCTTCACGGCGCTGCGAAACAGCACCATGGTGTCAGCCGGATCGAGCCCGACTGTTGGCGCGAATGTAAACTCGCACTGGCTTGGACCGAACTCAACTTCGATGGACCGCAGCGGCAGACCGAGCGCGACAATATCGCGGCGGATCAATTCGAGCACCGGCTCCATCTGATCGTAGCGCTGCTCGGTGAGATACTGGTAGCCGTGAGACAACAGGCTCACCGACGGCGGCTCGCCGGGCTGTCCTGCATCCGACGGCGCCATGCGAGGATCGTCGACCTTGAAAACGTGAAATTCGACTTCAAGCCCGGCCACAAAATCGTAGCCGCGCTGCGACAGCTTGTTCAGAACGGATTTGTAAACCCCGCGCGTGGCGAAAGGCACTGGGCGGCCATCGGCGAAATGGACATCGCACATCAGCCAGCCTGTAGACGGTGCCCATGGCAGAACACGGAAGGTCGAAGGATCGGGAATCATCAGGACGTCGGCAGCGCCCTGCATTTCCGTCATTCCGAAACCGCCACCGGCAGTGAACACCGGAAACACCGTGCGATGCGACGTGTCCTTGGCCAGCATCGTTGTCGTGATGGTGCAGCCGTTTTCAAGCGTGCGCAAAGCCTCGCTCGCCACCAGCGTTTTGCCACGCAAAATCCCGTGCTGATCGGGAAACGAAAGCCGGATCGTCTGAAGGCCTTTTTCCTCAACGATGCGCCGAAGGCGCACGGCTGCCTCGGTTTGCTCCTCGGACCAGAGGCGATGTCGCGCAACGAAACTCAACGAGGTTGCTTTCCCTGACATGGTCCCGGCAGGCCTTATTCCGCCGCGGTCAGATGCGGGAACTTCTTGGCGATTTCAGCGGGGATCGGCGCGGCCCACGGCGCGCCTCGCCGCCGCTTTACGTCGACTTCCATCCAGTACATTTCCCAGCCGCGGGTCGGGCCGATGCCGTCCATTGTGGCCGGACCCTGAATGCTGCGCGCATGTGCGTCATCCAGGAAAAGCATCGGCTTCAGGCCACCGGCCACCTTCTCGATTTCCTGACGCAGCAACCGCCGATACTGAATAATCGCCTTGTCCGACTGTCCGAGATGTTCGCGCGTGCGATCCTGAATTGGGCCCATAGACTCGATCGCCCACTGGTCATGCACATTGATGTCAAGGCCCATGCCTGTGTAGGTCTCGGTTGCCTGCTCATGCGGATCGAAGCCGTAATCGTTTCGCTTGTTGCGACGTGACGTGTAGTCCGGCAGTTCGTAAAGCTCCAGCCGTTGATCGCGCATCTTCTTTTTGTCCACCGGCGTCGTGTAGCTGGTGAAAATCGCGTACCAGTAGCAATGTGTGTCATCGACCGGCACGTGCCATTGCGTGATCGTCATTTCCTGACTCATTGGAATGACGAAACCATGCGGAAAGAGTTGATTGGTGACGCGCACATGGGTGCGCTCGTCATCGATCTGGCGCAGCGCGATCAGCCGCAAGCCGTATTCAGTTTTCTCGACATTGATGATCGGCTTATCGTATTCGCGCAGAATTTTCGTCATCGGCAGATCGCTGCCCGCGGACGCGCCACGGAATTGCTTGCCGTAGGATTTTTCCAGGTCCTCATCCTCGAAGAAGCGATGCAGGAACGATGCGTGCGCGGGATCGATGCCGACTTCGAGTGCTTGCAGCCAGTTGCATTCGAACAGACCCTTGAAAGCAAAAGTGTAAGCATCCGGCGCGACGAAGCAGTCTAGCTCCGGAAACGCGGGCGGCGCACCCTCGCCGAGATAGGCCCACAGCATCCCGCCCTTTTCTACGACGGGATAAGCGCGCTGCTTGATGTTCTTGCAGAGCGGCGAGTCGGCAGGCTCCGCCGGCGTCTGCAGACAGTTGCCTTCGACATCGAAAAGCCAGCCATGGAAGGCGCAGCGCAAGCCGCCATTCTCAAGGCGGCCGAAGGCAAGGTCAGCGCCACGATGCGGGCAATCGCGGTCGATGAGGCCATGCCGGCCCTGCTCGTCGCGAAACAGCACGAAATTCTCGCCGAGCAATTCGACCGCACGAACAGGGCGCGGGCCCTCGAGTTCGTCCACCAGCGCTACCGGCTGCCAGTACATCCGCAACAGTTTTCCGGCGGGATCGGCCGGGCCGACGCGCGTAATGGCGTCGTTTTGCTCCTGGCTCATCATGGCTGTTTTTCCTTTTTATTCGCCGCATGGAATCGCAGGACTTAGAGCATCAATCGTCACCCGGTATTCTGGAACTGCAACTTGTCCGGCCCAGCAGGACAAGATTGGCGCTCACTCAGACTGACTCCAACCGGCGAAATGAGCAAGGGCGTCCCCACGCTATCGGCTTGCAAAGCATGAGGAATATGGCCAATCGGCCTCAAAAGATCGCGCGCGAACGCGCGTACCGCCAAGCGCGATGAGAAATTCATCCACCAGACATGCGAAGACACGGCTCGGAAACCGGTCGCAGTCGCGACCGGTACCAGCCGGATCATTACAGGCTTTAGATTTGGGCCGCGCGATTGACTCATTCACACGCGGAGAAACACGCCGTTTCCGGCGACCGATCTA
>Ga0209023_10000949_pt1 | contig 40855 bp, 35 predicted proteins | sample LakOneMetagenome_FD_187468 | JGI IMG/M metagenome (GOLD analysis project Ga0209023, IMG submission 187468) | Freshwater and sediment microbial communities from Lake Erie, Canada (SPAdes) (version 2) | ecosystem: Environmental > Aquatic > Freshwater > Lentic | place: Lake Erie, Canada...
TAGCCGAACATCCCGTGCACCGGGAATCCGTCGCCGACCCAGTGCCGACCGGGCGCGGACCTGACTTCGAGGATCTTCTTCATTGCGGGCTCCGTTTCGTTCCGGCCCTGGGCCGGTTCGGAAGGAACAATGCGGCCGAACAGCGGTGGAATCCAGCGTCCTGCCGGCGCCGGAACGTCCCATGGATGGAACGATGGGAGCGGGCGTCCCGGTCGATTAAGATGCGCACCGCATGCGCAACCCCGCCTTCCAGCGCCGAATGACCTCGCTGGCGCTAGTCGCCATGTTGCTGCTCGCATTGCTGCCGACGGTCGGGCGCCTGCAGTCGGCCCGGGACGGTGGATCCTCTGGCACATGGACGCAAATGTGCACCATGTCCGGGCTCAAGCTGGTCAAGACCGCGCCGGACGGATCTTCGAACCCCGCCATTCCCAGGCACGGCGGCGGCGTCGGCGCATCGGATTGCCCCTACTGTCCGCTGGCCACCGCCATCGTCGCATTGGTCGTCTGGGCCGCCCTCGCGCTGCCGATGCCGGCCTTGCGCGCATGGCCGCAACGACGCGCCGTGCGATGGACCGTCCGCAGGCATCCCTGCGGGCTGGGTTCGCGCGGGCCACCCGCGCGATTCCATATCTCCGCCTGAAACGCGTCCGCGCTTCGCGGCGCATTCCTTCGTTCCTTGTTTGTCGCAGCCACCGCGCGTGGCTGCGTTCGGAGATTCCCATGTACTTTTCGCGTTCCCTGTGCGTGCTCGTGCTCGCACTGCTCCCTTCACTCGCCCTTGCCCACCACGGCCAGGATTTCCTGCTCGTCGAAAGCCCCGCGATTCCGCATCCTGGTCAGGTGTACCTGATCGCGAACGCCGACGTCGCGCTCGACGGCGATGCCGAGGAACAGGCCGGTTTCGAACCGGCGCTGCTGTTCAGCGTTTCGCCGCGCGTTGCCTTCGAATTGCATGCGCATACCGAAAAACTGGCCGGCGACAGCTGGCGCTACGAAGCCACCGCGCCCGCCGTGCACCTGCTGCTCACCGATCCCCACCGGCACGACGGCCTGAAGGTCGGCTTGAGTGCCGAATACGAAATCGCGTCCCACGCCGACGATGCCGACAACGCCGAAGTCCGGTTGGCGTTCGAAGACAGTCGCGACGCGAACAAGTGGGCGGCGAACCTGATCGCAAGCCACGAACAGGGCGGCGACAGCGATTTCGGCGCGGCGCTCGGCTTCCGTCGCCAGTTGCGCGACAGCTTTGCGCTCGGTGTCGAAGGCCAGGGCAGCTTCCGCCATGCCGAGGGCGGCGAAGTGCTGTTCGCCGGCTACTACGAACACGCGCAAACGTTCGCGTTCAAGTTCGGCGTCGGCGGCGTGCGCGGCGAAGACTCCGGCTACACGCCGATGCTGCGCCTAGGCCTGGTGCTGCGGTTGCGCGACGGCAAGCACTGAGTCGCGTGCCCTGGAAAAAACGGCGCCGAAAGGCGCCGTTTTTTTGCATCCCGTCTTGTCCTCACTCCGCCCCCTTGCGGTCCTCGTCATCGAAGACCACCTTGCCCGCAACGCCGGAGCGGCGCTCGCGTACCTTCATCGACAGGGACGCAAACACCCGGTCGGTACCGCGTTGCGATTTGCCGAACACCATGCTCGAGCCCGCATCGACGCCCATGCCTCGCGCGTCGAGGAAGGCAGCGAGATCCGCGCTCAGGAACACGAAATCCCAGCCCAGCCCCTTCTTGGCCTCGATCAGCGCGGTCACCCGCTGGCGGTCGAATTCCCGGCTGGCGTTCTCCTGTCCGTCGGTAACGACGACGAAGATCACCTTGCCCGGGCGTTCCGCCTCGTGCAGCGCCGCAAGCTTCGCTTCGAGATCGAGGATGCCGCGACCCATCGCGTCGTACAGCGGCGTCGAGGCCCGCGGCACGTAGCGTTCGCGGCTCAGCGGCTGGATGGCCGCGATCGTCTCGGCCGAATGCAGCACCTCGTACGGCTCCTGGGAATCGAACTGCACCAGGGTCAGGGTCGCCGGTTCCGGCGCGGCCTGCTGCTGGGCGAGGAAGGCATTGAAGCCGCCGATCACATCCTCGCGGATGCTCTCCATGGATCCGGTGCGGTCCAGGATCACGGTGATGTGGCTATGGTCGGTCATGACAGCTCCCCCTTGAAGTCGAGGGCCGGAGGATGCCGGGTCGGTTTCTCACGGACTGCGACAGGGCATCGATCGCTGATCCCGAAACGAAAACGGCACCTTACGGTGCCGTTCGTGCGATTCGATCCCCGGAACGCCTCAGCCCAGCGCCTTCACCACCTCGACCACCCGCTCGACGGTGAAGCCGAAATGCGGCATCAGCGCCTCGATCGGCGCGGACGCGCCGTAGCTGTCCATGCCAACCACCGCGCCATCCAGGCCGACGTATTTGCGCCAGAAATCCGTTACACCGGCCTCGATCGCGACGCGCCTGCGCACGGCCTTCGGCAGCACCGATTCGCGATACGCCGCGTCCTGGCGGTCGAACACGTCGGTCGAGGGCATCGACACCACGCGCACCTTGTCGCCGAGTTGCTTCGCGGCATCCATCGCGAGGCCGACTTCGGAGCCGGTCGCGATCAGGATCAATTCCGGCGTGCCGACCGAATCCTTCAGCACGTAACCGCCGCGGGCGATGTCCAGGATCTGGCCTTCGTCGCGGCTCTGGTGCGGCAGGGTCTGCCGCGAGAACACCAGGCAACTCGGGCCATCGCGGCGTTCGATCGCGGCCTTCCACGCCATCGCCGATTCGACCGCGTCGCAGGGACGCCACACGTCATTGTTCGGGATGTAGCGCAGCGAGGCGAGGTGCTCGATCGGCTGGTGGGTCGGGCCGTCTTCGCCCAAGCCGATGGAATCGTGGGTATAGACGTGGATCGCGTGCGCGCCCATCAGCGCGCTCATGCGCACCGCGTTGCGCGCGTAATCGCTGAACACGAGGAAAGTGGCGTCGTAGGGAATGAAGCCGCCGTGCAGGGCCAGGCCATTGGAAATCGCGGTCATCGCGAATTCGCGCACGCCGAAATAGATGTAGTTGGCATCTGCATCGTCGCTCGCGACCGACTTGCTGCCCTTCCACAGCGTGAGGTTGGAATGGGCGAGGTCGGCGGAACCACCGACCAGTTCCGGCAGCAGCGGCGCGAAGGCCTCGATCGCCATCTGCGAAGCCTTGCGCGAGGCCACGTTCGGGCCTTCGGCCTGCAGTTTCATCGCGTAATTCAATGCATCGGTGCGGAAGCCTTCCGGCAGTTCCGCATGCGAACGGCGCGTCAGTTCCGCGGCCGCGTCCGGATGGCGCTGCGCATAGGCGTCGAACAGGTCGTTCCACTGGATCTCGCGCACCTTGCCGACGTCGCCGACCTTCCAACCATCGTAGATTTCTTTCGGAATCTCGAACGGCGCGTACGGCCAGTGCAAGGCCTCGCGCGTCAACGCGATTTCATCCTTGCCCAGCGGCGCGCCGTGGCTGGATTCCTTGCCGGCCTTGTTCGGCGAACCAAAGCCAATGGTGGTGCGGCAGCAGATGAGCGTGGGCTTGTCGGCCGACTTCATCGCGGTCTCGATCGCGGTCTTGATCTCCACCGCGTCGTGGCCATCGACGCCGCGGATCACGTTCCAGCCATAGGCCTCGAACCGAGCCGGCGTATCGTCGGTGAACCAGCCCTGCACGTCGCCGTCGATGCTGATGTGGTTGTCGTCCCAGAACGCGACCAGCTTGTGCAGGCCCCAGGTACCGGCGAGCGAGGCGGCTTCGTGCGAAATGCCTTCCATCAGGCAGCCGTCGCCCATGAACACCCATGTGCGGTGATCGACGACTTCGTATTCGGGACGGTTGAAACGCTGCGCCAGCAGCTTTTCCGCCAGCGCGAAACCGACCGCGTTCGCCAGCCCCTGCCCGAGCGGGCCGGTGGTGGTTTCCACGCCCGGGGTCATGAAGTTCTCCGGATGTCCCGGCGTCTTCGATTCGAGCTGGCGGAAATGCTTCAGGTCGTCCAGCGACAGCGCGTAGCCGCTGAGGTGCAGCAGCGCGTACTGCAGCATCGAGCCGTGGCCGTTCGACAGCACGAAGCGGTCGCGGTTGAACCAGCGCGGATTCGCGGGGTTGTGCTGCAGGTAGTCGTTCCACAGCACCTCGGCGATGTCGGCCATGCCCATCGGCATGCCCGGATGGCCGGAATTGGCGGCCTGGACCGCGTCGATGGCGAGGAAACGGATCGCGTTGGCGAGTTCGCGGCGGCTGGGCGTCGTCATGGGCTGCGTGGGGACGGGCGGAATGCGCATTGTCCCATCCCGGACGCCGGGCTGCCGTATCCGGAAAATCCCGATTCCAAAACACGGCAAGCGCCGATCATTCCGGGACATGTCGTGCGGGAAGCTGCACGCATGGAAAACATCCGTCACGCCCCGTACTTTCCGCACACGGGATGCCCCTGCGCCTACCGGCAGGCGCCTCGACACATATACGCTTCAAGCGTATAGTCCGTCATGTACACGATCATCGAAACGCCACTGTTCTCGCGCCTGTGGCCCGATTACTGGAGCGAGGACGAGCGCAGCGAGTTCGCCGCCTTCCTGTCGTCGAATCCGGAAGCCGGCGATGTGGTTCCCGGCTCGGGCGGATGCAGGAAGCTGCGCTGGTCGCGTGCCGGAACCGGCAAACGCGGCGGGGTGCGAGTGATTTATTTCAACCGTTTGCCGGAGGGCGTCGTCGTGTTGCTGCTGATCTACGCCAAGAGCGCGCAGGACAACATTCCCGCCACCGTGCTGCGCGCGATCGCCAAGGAACTTTAACCATGCCCAGGAACGAAAAAGAACTGCTGGCCCGCGATGCCAAACGCGACATCGGCGCGGAACTGCTGGAATCCGTGCGCCAGATGAAGCGTGGCCAGTCGCGCTTGGCTTATGCGCCGGCCAAGGCCGCGCGCGAAATGACCGGGCTGTCGCAAGCGCGGTTCGCCAAGCTGCTCGGCGTATCCGTACGCACGCTGCAGGGCTGGGAACAGGGTCGCATCCAGCCTTCGGGCGCAGCCCGCACCTTGCTTGCGATTGCGCTGCGCAACCCGGAAGCCTTGCTGGACGTGGCGGCATGACCTGATCATCCCCGCCTACTCGGCATCGAGATGCGAACCACCTGAATCAGCCGCGCAGGCTTTCGCCCAGCAGCCTCCGCGTTTCCGCGTCCGCGATTCCTTCGCTGAACACCCGCAGAGCGCGTTCGAACAAAACCTGGTCGCCGCCGGCGGCATCGAACAGGGTCATGCAGGACACGAACTTGAGGTTATCCGGAAAACCGAGGATCGCGCCCAGCGGCGTCCCGGAATGCGCCAGCATCGCGCGCGTGCATTCGGCCAGGCGGGTACCGAGCAATGGATGGCGCAGGTAGGCGCGCGCTTCGTCCAGGTCGGCGATGCCATAGCGATGCGCCATCGCGCTGCGACCGAGCCCGCGCAACTGCGGGAACACGAACCACATCCAGTGTCCGCGCTTCTCGCCGTCGCGTAGTTCCTGCAACGCCGCGCCGTAGCTCCGCGCCTGGGCTTCGACGAAACGGGACAGGCCGTCGGCCATCGCCTCAGGTCGCGGCCGGGTGCGCCTCGCCGTCCTCGCCCTTGGACACCACCGCCGCCAGCATCAAATCGCCGGTGACGTTGAGCGTGGTCCGGCACATGTCGAGGAAGCGATCGACGCCGAGGATCAGGCCGATGCCTTCCGGCGGCACCCCGACCATGCCGCAGATCAGCGCGACCACCGGCAGCGAGCCGGCCGGCACGCCGGCGGTACCGATGCCGCCGAGGATGCACACGAACATCACCGTCACCTGCTGCGCCATCGACAGTTCCACGCCGAAGAACTGGGCGAGGAACAGCACGGTCACGCCCTCGAACAGCGCGGTGCCGTTCTGGTTGGCGGTGGCGCCGACGGTGAGCACGAAGCGCGAGATGTTCTTCGGCAGGTGCAGCTTTTCCTCGGCCACGCGCAGCGACACCGGCAGCGTGGCATTGCTCGATGCGGTGGAAAACGCCATCACCATCGCTTCCTGCACGCCGCGGAAGAACTTCACCGGCGACCAGCCACCGAGGAATTTCAGCATCAGCGAATAGACCACGAACAGGTGGATCGCCAGCGCCAGCACCACCACGCCAACATAGGCGCCGAGCGAACGCAGCAGGTCCCAGCCGAACAGCGCGGCGAGGTTGAACATGAAGCAGAACACCGCGTAGGGCGCGAGGCGGATCACGAGGCCGATCAGGGTCATCGACACCTCGAACAAGCCCTGGATGCCGCGCATCAGGGTTTCGGTCGCCGGCGTGCGCGTCAGCACCAGGCCGATGCCCAGCATCAGCGCGAAGAACATCACCGCGAGGATGGTGTTTTCCGCCGCCGCCTTGACCACGTTGTCCGGCACGATGCCGAGCACCATGTCCAGGCCCCTGGGCTGGCCGCTGGCGCCACTGACGATGGCCTGTGCGCGTTCCGCGCCCTGCGCGAGCATCGATTGCGCCGTGGCGGGATCGACGCCGCCGCCGGGTTGCAGCCAGTTCACCAGCACCAGGCCGAGCACGACCGCGATGCCGGACGCGACCACGGTGTAGCCAAGCGTCTTCCAGCCGACGCGACCGAGCGAACGCACGTCGCCCATTTCCGCCACGCCCATGATCAGCGCCGAGAACAGCAGCGGGATCACCAGCATGAAGATCAGGCGCAGGAAGATGGTGCCGACCGGCTGCGTGATCCAGGTCGTCAGCCACTGCACCCAGCCCGCGTCCGCGCCCGAGGTGGTGTGCGCGACCAGTCCGAGCGCGAGGCCGGCGGCGAAACCGATCGCCATCTTGGTGTGCAGCGGCATGCGCCGGCGGGCGGTGGGCTCGTTCATGCGCGACTCCGGGGCGAATGGCCGGAGCTTAGCAAATGCCGGAATTCAGCCTTTCGGATACAACGGCGGCAGCAGTTCCTTCGCCTTCGCCGATGCGGCCTTCCAGTGCGGTCCGCGCTTGAACGCGGAACGTAGCGCCGCGAGGGCCGACGCGGTGTCGCCATCGCCCCAGCGCGCGCGTTGCAGTGCATCGACCGCGGCCTGTTGCGCGGGATCGTCGAGTCTTTCGCGCACGCCATCGAGATCGGCGGCATTCGCCGCCGCGCACAGTGCGACGGAAATCGCTTCCGGATCGCCTTTCGCCAGCGCCTGCGCGAGCGCGGGCTTGTGCGTGCGCGCGACATCGGGTTTCGCTTTCGCATCGACCGGCACCGTGATCGACGTGGCCTTGCGATGCATGCCCCACCACAAGGTCGCCAGCCACAGGAACGCGAAGGCGACCGTCGCCAGCACCCACGGCCGCACCGCGCCCTGCACGAAGGGCAGTCGGAGTCCGTTGCCGGTAGTGTCGTTCGCAACGGGATTCGCGGTCGCGGGCGTTACCGAGGAATCGGCGGCGCCGCCATTCGCGCCGGGCGCGACCTGCAGCACCAGGTCCGGCAAGGTCGCGGTGCGCGCAATTCCTGCGCGCACGTCCCACCACGCGATGCGCGGACCGGGAACGCGCAGGATTCCCGCCTGCGCGGGCACGATCGAGAACTTGCGCAGCAGCCGCGCCTGCGGTCGCCCGCCGTCGAAGTTGTCGTTCGCCTGCACCGGATCGGCGAACACCTGCGCGCCTACGGGCGTTGCCAGCGCGAGTTCCGGCATCTGCGCCGCGCTCGCGCCATCGGCATCGGCTTCGATGGTGACGGTTGCGGCTTCGCCGGCGCGTGCCGTTTGCGGCGCGGAAACGTAGCGCAGCGACAGCGAACGCAAGGGCAGCCACGGCTGCGGCGCGTTTACCGGCGGCGCCTGCACCGACAGCACGCGCGGCGCGCCGCTGGCGCGCAGGTCGCGGCGGCCATCACCGAACAGGTCGTCGAAGAAACCGCCCACGCCCTGCCCGCGGAAGCGCGCACCGGGAATGGTCAGCGCGCCACTGCGTTCGGGAATCAGCAGGAAACGGCGTTCGACCACGGTGTAGCTGCGACCGCCGATCTGTCGCGTGTACTGCAGGTCGTCGCCGACGCGCTGCATGGTCGCGCCGTCGGGTGCGGCCTGGTCGAGTTGCCCGGACACGATCGGCGCGGCCGAATACAAGCGCAGCACGTAACCCACGCCCTGCTGCACATAGGGCGATTGCGCATCGGCCTCGGCTTCGATGAACACCGCATCGCCGGCGTGCGCGACCGGCGCGGCCGCGGCCGGCGTCACCGTCAGTGTCAGCGGTTGCGTGCGTTCGCGCCCGACGACCAGCGAAGGGATGCCGATCACGCCGTCGCGGTGCGGCTGCAACGCGACCGCGAACAGCACCTTGGTGGTGCTGGTGCCGTTCACCATCTCGAACTGGCGGCTGCTGCTGTTGCCGCTGACATCGAAATCGGCGCCGAGCGGAGAATAGTCGGGCGAATCCAGCGTCGCCTGGTCGGTCTCGATGTTCAGGGTCGCGGTTTCGCCCGCCGCGATGCTGTCGCGGTCGAGCCAGGCGCGCGTGCTCGCCTGCGCGGCGAACGCGCACAGCGCGAGCATCGCGCACAGCAGCAGGCGCATTCGGTGTCCGGTTGCCATCAATCGCCTCCCTGGCCGTGCCTGCGCTGGTATTCCAGCCGGAACTTCGCGCGCAACAGGCCGCCCGGATCGTCCGGCACGCGCCGCAACCACGCCTCGCTGGCGATACGGCGTTCGCGTTCGGCTTCGGTTTCCGGGCGCTCGCGCGATGGCGAATCCGGTTGCCCGGCCTTGGCCTTGCGCTGCAGCGCCTGTTGCATCTGCTGGCGCTGCGCCTCGTCGGCGCGTTGCTGTGCCTGCGCGTCTTCGGGCTTTTGTTGCGGCGATGCCGATTGCTGGTTGTTGTTTGCTTGTTGTTGGTTCTGTTGCGGGTTCTGTTGCTGCTTCTGATTCTGATTCTGGTTTTGCTGTTGCGGCTCGCCCTGCCCGTCCTGACCCGGATTCGGCTGGCCCTGTTGCCCGGGTTTCTGGTTCTGGTTCTGTTGTTGCCGGCTGCCCTGAGGTGGCTTGCGCTTCATCGCGGCTTCCACCGCCTTGCGGTTGGCGATGGCGTCGGCCATGCCGGGTTGCTGCTCCAGGGCGCGATCGTAGGCGGCGATGGCCTGTTGGTAGTCGCCCTGCTTCGCCAGCGCATTGCCGTGGTTGTACTGGCCTTCCGCATCCGCAACCCCGGCATAAGCCTGCGACGCGGCCGCGAAATCACCCTTGCGGTAGGCCTCCGCGCCCTGCTGCATGCGCGAGTAATCCTGCTGGTCGGCGCGTTGCCACAGCGTGCCATCGGCGGCATGCGCGGGCAGCGCCGGCAGCACGAGCGCACATGCGAGCACCGCGGCGAACACGCCGCCACGGCGGAACAGCAGCAATGCGAGCAACAACAGCGGCGGCAGCAGCCAGTAACCACCGTCGATGCCGATCGCGGATTTCGCGCCCTGCGCGGACATCGCGCCGGCCTGTTGCGGATCGAGCACGCCGAGCGCACGCAGGTCGCCATCGCCGGCTTGCGCGGCGGCGTAACGGCCATCGCCGGCGGAAGCGAGCGCGCGCAGGCTGTCGGCATCGAGCGCGCTGTGGCCGATGCCGCCATCGGGGCGGCGGTAGGCCGCGCCCGCCGCGGTGCCGAGGCCGAGCACCGACACGCGATAACCCGCGCGCGCCGCGTTCGCGGCTGCGGATTTCGCGCCGCCATCCGCGGCATTGGTGAGCAGCAGGATGTCGCCATCGGCGAATCCGGCCTGCTTCAGCAGGTCGGTCGAACGCGAAATCGCATCCGCGGCATGGCTGCCGTCGACCGGCATCACGTCCGGCGCGAGCGCATCCAGGAACAGCGCGACATTCGCCGCGTCGTCGGTGAGCGGCGCGACGGTATAGGCCTCGTCGGCGTAGGCGACCAGACCGACCTGGCCGCCGGCGCGTTCCTTCAGCAAGGTCGCGATCTTGGCCCGCGCCTGCAGCAATCGCGATGGCGGCAGGTCGCTGGCGAGTATCGAACTCGACAGGTCGAGCGCGATCACCAGCGGCGCGCGCGTCTGCCACAGCGGTTGCTCGCGCTGGTGCCAGCTCGGGCCGGCGAGCGCGAGGATGGCGAGCGCAAGCGCGGCCAGCGCGAGCCATGGCGCACGCGATCCGCGACCGCCTTCGCCTTCCAGCAGATGCGGCAACAGGTGTGGATCGACGAGGTCGCGCCAGGCGCTGCGCCGGCGTTGCCGCGCGCGCCAGGCCCACGTCAGCAACGGCAAGGCCAGCAACGCCAGCAACCACCATGGGCGCAGGAACTGCAGCGTCGGCAGCAAGCCGCTCATGCGCGCCTCCGCGACGGCCACGCGACCGCGAGCAGGCCGCAAGCGAGGGCCGCGCCGAGCGGCCACGGATAGCGTTCCAGGCGCGGACGCACCGCTTCACCGGGGCGATCCACCGGTTCGATGCGTTCGATCTCGCGATAGATGCCGGCGAGGTCGTCGGTATCGCGCGCGCGGAACGCCTTGCCGCCGGTGAGGTCGGCGATCTTCTTCAAGCCGGCTTCGTCGGTGGTGTCGTCGCCGCCTGGCATCTGGATCGGCACGCCGAACACCGACAGCCCCGCGCCGTAACCGCCGAAGGCGATGGTGTGGATGCGCACGTGGTTGTCGCGCGCGAGTTCGGCCGCCTTGTCCGGATCGAGCATGCCCGCGGTGTTGACGCCGTCGGTGAGCAGCACCAGCACGCGTTCGCCCGCCGGCTGTTGCGCCAACCGCTTTACCGCCAGCCCGATCGCGTCGCCGATCGCGGTTTCGCGCCCGGCCATCGCCACCGCGCTGTCCTGCAATTGCTGGCGCACGGTGTCGTGGTCCAGCGTCAACGGCGTGAGCACGTAGGCGCGCAGGCCGAACACGATCAGGCCGATGCGGTCGCCGGCGCGGCGTTGCAGGAAATCCGCGATCACCGCCTTCGCCGCGGTCAATCGATCGACCGTCCTGCCGCCAAGCGCCATGTCCTCATCGCCCATGCTGCCGGACAGGTCCACCGCGAGCATCAGGTCGCGGCCCTGCTGCGGCGGTTGCAGCACCGGGCCGAGTTGCTGCGGTCGCGCCGCGGCCACGCACAGCAGCGCCCACGCCAGCCACGCGAGCAGGCCGATGCCGCGCGCACGCGCCGGACCGCGCGCGGATTGGGCGATCGCGGACAGGCGTTCGCCATACGGCACCTTCAACGCAGCGCCGGCATCGCGCTTCGACGGCAGCAGGCGCCGCGCGATCCACGGCAACGGCAAGGCCAGCAACCACCACGGCCAGGCGAAACCGGAGAACGCGGGCAGCAGCGCGGACAGCCACGCACTCATCGCGGCTGCATCCACGCGAGGAAGCGTTCGCGCGCGATTCCGCGCAGGGCTTCGACTTCGGCTTCGTCCACATCGCGGCGGAAACCACCATCGCGCAGCAACGCGCCCGCAGCCGTGGCGAACAGCGGTTGCGGCAATCCGCGGTCGAGGAAACGCAGCCAGTCCTCGCCTTCGAGCCGGTCCGCGTCGGGATCGATGCGGCGCGAGGCGCGGCGCAGTTGTTCGGACATCGCCGCGATCTTCGCCGCCGGCGATTCCGCGGCGGAAACCGCATCGTCGAACAGGCGCACGATCGCGTCACGACGCAGCCTGCGGCGGCGACGCCACCATGCCCATGCGGCGAACGCGAGCAACAGCAGCGCGAACAGCATCCACCAGCCCGGCGCCGGCGGCCACCACGATGGCGCGGGCGGCTGGTGGATGTCGCGCAGGACCAGGGTCGGATCGCTCATGCCGCGCGCGCCCCGCCGAGCAGGGGCAACCACGCATCGCTGGGCGCATCGCCGGCGAGCAGTTGCACGCGCACGCCTCGCGCCGGCAGCTGCTGCAAGGCCGCTTCCACCGGCGCGATGAAGGTTCCGTGCCAGCGCTGGCGTTGCGCCGCGGTGGCGAGGTCGAGTTCGACCCGATCGCGATGCGCGTCATCGCCGACCGCGAACGGCAGCGCGGCCTGCGGCGGCTGGCGTTCCAGCGCATCGACCAGCAGCAACACGATCACCTCGTTGTGCGCGGTCAGCGCCGGCCAGCGCTGCGCCGGGATCGCGGCCACGCTGGCCGGATCGGCGAGCACGACCAGGCGCGAACCGGGGCGCAACAGGCGACGCGCATGGTCGAGCGCGACCGCGAGGCCGGCATCGTCCTCGGGCGGCCTTGCATACCAGCGCACCAGTGCATCGAGCACGCGCAACGCGCCACGCGGTCCCGCGGCCGGCGGCACCGGGGCTTCCTTCGCCGAACCGCGCAACGCGGCGATGCGGTCGCCGTCGCGCACCGCGATCCACGCCGCGATGGCACCAGCGCGCGCGGCCTGCACCGACTTGAAGCGCGTGCGCGTGCCGAAGTACAGCGACGGCGCGGTATCGGCGACGACCAGGGTCAGCCGCTCGCGTTCGGCCTGGAACAGCTTGGTATGCGGCTTGCCGCTACGCGCGGTCAGCCGCCAGTCGATATGACGCGCGTCGTCGCCCTGCGCGTATTCGCGCGATTCGGCGTATTCCATCCCGCGACCGCGCATCGGCGACAACGCCTGGCCGCTGACGCCGTGGCGGCCTTTCCGTGCTGGTCGCCGGCCCTGCGCGGCGACGCGCAACGCGACCAGTTCGGCCAGCGTGGGCGTGATGCCGTCAGCCATGACGCTTGTCGTTCCCAGCGAAGCGAGGCCACTTCTGACAGCTGGATCGCTGTCCAATCTGCTTTTCGGCTTCTGCCTTTCGACAATGAGAATACAAAAGCTGGATTCCCGCTTGCGCGGGAATGACGGGCAAAAGCGTCACGGCAGCGGCACCTGCCGCAGCAGTTCGGCGACCAGTTTCTCGCCGTCCCAGCCTTCGGCGGTCGCCTCGTAGCTGGGCAGCACGCGATGGCGCAGCACATCCGGCGCGATCGCACGCACGTCGTCGGGGGTGACGTAGTCGCGGCCGGCGAGCCAGGCGCGCGCACGCGCGCAGCGTTCGAGCGCGATCGAACCACGCGGGCTCGCGCCCCAGGCGATGCGCTCGGCCAGCGCCTTGTCGTAACGCGCCGGCGTGCGCGATGCGAGCACCAGTTCGACCAGGTAGCGTTCCAGCGCGGGGGCGACGTGCAGGTCGAGCACCGCCTGCCGCGCGGCGAACACGTCGGCCAGTGGCATGCGAGCCGGCGTCGGCTTCTGCGCATGCACGGCATCGCGCGCGCGTTCCCGCGCGAGGCGCAGGATCTCGGTTTCGGTTTCGGCCTCGGGATAGCCGATGCGGACATACATCAGGAAGCGGTCGAGCTGCGCTTCGGGCAGCGGGAACGTGCCTTCCTGCTCGATCGGGTTCTGCGTCGCCATCACCAGGAACAGCGGCGGCAACGGATAGGTATGGCGCCCGACCGTGACCTGGCGTTCGCCCATCGCCTCGAGCAGGGCCGATTGCACCTTCGCCGGCGCGCGGTTGATCTCGTCGGCGAGCAGCACCGGGTGGAAGATCGGGCCGGGCTGGAATTCGAAGCGGCCATCCTGCGGGCGCCAGACCTCGGTGCCGGTGAGGTCGGCCGGCAACAGGTCGGGGGTGAACTGCACGCGGGCGAAATCGGCTTCCAGCCGCGCGGCCAGCGCGCGGATCGCGCTGGTCTTGGCCAAGCCGGGCGCACCTTCGACCAGCAGGTGGCCATCGGCCAGCAACGCGATCAGCAGGCGCTCGACCAGCGCGGACTGGCCGACGATTTCGTCCGACAGGCTTTCGCGCAACACACGGAAGGCGTCGTGCAGGCGGGAGGTTTCGGGGCTGGGGCTATCCATGCACGGCACTCGGGACGGAGGACGACGCGAGGGCCGCGCCAAGGCCCAGTTTGACCCGTTATCGCCGCGCGGGTTCCAGTGCCATCGGTCCGGGTTCAGCCGCCGGTGGCGGTTTCACGAGGCCCGGAAACGACAACGGGCCGTTTCCGGCCCGTTGCGTTCGAAGCGGTGGCGACCCTCAGTTCGGGCGCTGCGCGACGCGGATCACCTTCGGCGTCACGAACACCAGCAACTCGGCCTTGCTCTTGGTGTGGTTGCGGTTCTTGAACAGGTTGCCGAGGATCGGGATATCGCCGAGGAAAGGCACCTTCGACATCGAGTTCTGGTCCTTGAACTCGTAGACGCCGCCCACGACCACGGTCTGCCCGTCCTCCACCAGCACCGCGGTCGTCACTTCGCGGGTGGCGATCTGCGGCACCTGGCCGACGCCGGTGTTGATGTAACCGGAGAGATCGTCCTTCTGCAGGTCCATGTTGAGGAAGATGCGGTTGTCGTTGGTGATGGTCGGGGTGACCTTGAGCTGCAACACCACGTCCTTGAACTGCACCTGCGGCACGTTGGCGTTGTTGCCGCCGGTGACGGTGATGTAGCCGATCTGGTCGCCCTGCTTGATCAGCGCTTCCTTCTGGTTGCTGGTGACGATGCGCGGGTTGGAGATGATCTCGCCGCGGCCTTCCTGCTGCAGCGCGGACAGCTCCAGGTCCAGGGCGTAACCGGCGTTGAGGATCGACAGCGCGAGCGATCCCGCGCCCGCGAGGGAGGCAGGCAGGCTGACGTTCAGGCCCCCCGTCGGTAGCGCGCCGCCGCCCACGGCCTTGCTGCCGAAGCCGATGCCATCGCCATTGGTCTGGGTACGGGTCGTACCGCTGATACCGAACTTGGCGCCGAGCTCGCGCGCGAAGCTTTCGTTCGCAATCACGATGCGCGCCTCGATGACCACCTGGTCGACCGGCTTGTCGAGCCTGTTCACCAGGTCGCGGATCGCGGCCACCCGCGGCGGGATGTCGATCACCAGCAGGGTATTGGTACGGCGGTCGAAGCTGATGCTGCCGCGCGGCGACAGGAAGCCGCGCTGGGATTCCGAGCCCCCGCCACCACCTTTGCCGTTCTTCGCCTCGTCCGTCAGCAGCTTGGCGATGTCCTCGGCGTTGCCGTAGTTGATCGGGATGTATTCGGTGACCATCTCGGCGCTGTTTTCGAGCTTGACCCGGGCCTCGGCCTTGTCCTGCTCGTACTTGGCGATTTCCGGCTGCGGCGCGACCCAGACGACGTTGCCGCTCTGGCGCTTGTCGAGGCCCTTGGCCTGCAACACCAGGTCCAGGGCCTGGTCCCATGGCACGTTGACCAGGCGCAGGGTGACATTGCCGGTGACCGTGTCGGCGGCGACCACGTTGAGGTTGGACTCTTCCGCAATCAGCTGCAGCACGGTGCGCACCGGCACGTCCTGGAAGTTGAACGTGACCGGACGGCCGCTGTAGTGCGGCGTGCCGGAGGCCGACGACTGCGCGCCGGCTGCAACGGTGCCGGACACTGCACCGACGGCGCGGTTCGCGTTCGCGTTGGACGCGCGCGGCACGATTTCGACGATGTAGTCGCGGCCGGTCTGGTAGGCGAGGGATTCGAACTGGCCGCTGGTGGTCAGCTGCAGTTGCGCGCCATTGCCGCTGCGGGTGGCATCGATGCGCTGCACGGGCGTGGCAAAATCGGTGACGTCCAGCGGCTTCTGCAAGGACGCGGGCAACTGCGCGTTGCCGATGTCGACCAGGACCGAACTGCCCTGGGTGCGCAGGTCGGGGGCCGCGCCGTCGCCGCTGAAATGCAGGATCAGGCGGCCCGCGCCACCGTCGCCGCGCTTGAAGTCGATGCCGGAGATCGACACCGCCGACGGCAGGCTCTTCGCCGGATCGACCGCGACCGCATTACCCGGCTGGGCAGTGGTCGCGGAGGGGCCAGGCACCGCAGGCGCGGCCCAGGCAGTCGTGCCGAGTGCGGCGCACAGGCCGACCACGAGACCGGCGAGGCTCGCCTTCAGCGGCAGGGGACGCGCGGCGAACCGCAGGCGTTGGACGTTGGTAACGGTCATCGTGCTAACCCCCAGTCATTGATCTTCGAGTGCCACGGACGCGGGACGCTCAAGCCACCCCCCCGCTCCGTCGGGCACCAGTTCGACGAGTTCGATGCGGTCTTCGTACACCGCGGTGATGCGGCCATCGTTCTGGCCCATGTAGGCGCCGGGCCTGACGCGATAGGTCACCTTGTCCGGTGCCATGACCAACCCGACGATGCCCGGGCCACGGCCGATCGTGCCGACCATGTCGAGGCTGTCGAGCGGGAATTGCTCCAGGGACTGGCGCGGCCGGTTCGGATCCGGTCGCGGACCACTGCCACCGCTCTGGTCGCTGAAGGCATTGCTGAACGGATCGCGCAGGTTCTGCGCGGCGTATTCGAAGGTCTCGAACTGCTGCATCACCGGCAGTGGGGGCAGCGCCGGCGCGGGTCGTGCCTTCACGTCCGCGACCCACTTTTCGAGATTGGGCGCCTTGCCGGGCGTGCTGGTGACGCCGCGCGTGCAACCGGCGAGCGCGAGCAGCGCCAGGGCCAGCAAGGGAGCGCGCATGAGGAAGCTGCTCATGTCACTTGCCTCCCTTCGGCTTGGCCTTGGCATTCTTCGCTTCCTGCGCCTGCGTTTCTTCCTCGTCGAGGTAGCGATAGGTCTTCACCGTGCCCGCGAGCTCCAGCGCCGCGTTGGGCCGGATCGCACTGGATCCGCCGGCCGGCTTCAGCGCGATGTCGTGCATGGTCAGGATGACCACGCGCGGCAGCGAGGCCACGCCGCTCACGAAGGCGCCGAACTGGTGGTAGGTACCGACGAGTCGCAGCTGGATCGGCTTCTCCGCGTAGAACTCCTTCGGAGTCTCCGCGCCTGGTTGGAACAGCTTGTTCTGCAAGCCGGTCGCAAGCGCCGTCTGCGAGATGTCCACGATCAGGTCGGGCATCTCGGTCTTGCTCGGCAACTGGCGCAGCATCTGCTGCAATTGCTGCTCCATCTGCGCGAGCTGCTGCTTCAGCGGCTCGAGGTTCGCGGCGCGGCCCTGCTTGGTTTCGAACTCGGCGCGCAGGCTGGCTTCCTGGGCATCCAGGCTGGCCAGCTCATCGCGCTTGTCGGTCACCCAGAACCACCAGGAGAAGCCGACGATGAGCAGCGCGACCAGCACGCAGAACCCGATCTTGAACTCACGCGGCCATGCGCCGGTGTTGTTGAAGTCGAGGTCGCGAATCGACATTTTCTTCTTCACGGCGCGGCTCCTCCCTCGGCGGTGGGCGCGGCATCCGTGGCCGGAGCCGGGGTGGCGGCAGGAGTCGCCGTCGAGGCGGGCGTCGCCGCTGCGGGCGTGATATCCGCGGCCGGAGCCGGCGTGGCGGGCTGGTCGGGCACGCCATCGCCATCACTGTCTTTCGGTGCGTTGGGATTGGCCAGCGTCACCGTCAACTTGAACGTATACGGCAGGCCGGGATCATCGCCGCCCTTGGCTTCGATGATCGAGAGCTCCGGCTTGGTCATCCACCCGGCGCCCTCAAGGTTGCGCATGTAGGTGGACACGCGTGCATTCGACTGCGAACGGCCTTCCAGCGTGAGCTTGTCGCCGTCCTGCTTGAGCGAGGTCAGGACCACGCCATCGGGGATGGTGCGCACCAGGGAATCGAACAGGTGCACCATCTGCGAGCGGTTGGCCTGCAGCTGCTCGATGACTTCCTTGCGCGCCAGCAACTTGGCCTTCTTCTGGTCCAGCTGCTCGATTTCCTTGATTTGCTGGTCGACCTTGGCGATCTCGCCCTGCACGAAGGAAATCCGGTCGTTTTCGCCGTCGATCTGCCGGCTGTAGTAATTGACGATCAGGAACGACAACAGCACCGCACCCAGCGCCGTGGCGCCGAGCATGGTCATGAATTCCTTCTGCCGCTGCTTGCGGCGTTCGGCGCGCCACGGGAGGAGGTTGATCCGTGCCATCAGTCGAAACTCCTCAGGGCGAGGCCGCAGGCGATCATCAGGGCCGGCGCGTCCTGCGCCAGCGCATGCGCCTGCACCCGCGGGCCAAGGGTCATCTGCGCCAGCGGATTGGCGACGATGGTCGGCACGCCGAGTTGTTCCTCGACCATGTCGGCGATACCCGGGATCGACGCACAGCCGCCGGCCAGGACCACCTGGTCGACGCGGTTGAACTCGCTGCCGGCGTAGAAGAACTGCAACAGGCGGCTGACCTGCTGGACCAGGGCTTCCTTGAACGGTTCCAGCACCTCGATGTCGTAGCTTTCCGGCAGGCCGCCCTGGCGTTTGGCGAGGCCGGCCTCCTCGTAGCTGAGGCCATAGCGGCGCATGACCTCGTCGGTCAGCTGCTTGCCGCCGAAGACCTGCTCGCGGTTGTAGAGGCCGCGACCGTTGCGAAGGATGTTCAGCGTCGTCATGGTCGCGCCGATGTCGACCAGCGCCACGATGCCGTCTCGCGGCACGCGCAGGGTATCGGCGACCAGGGCGAAGGCGTTCTCGATCGCGAAGGCCTCGACGTCCATGACCCGCGCGCTGAGGCCACCGAGCTCCAGCGCCGAGCTGCGGGTCTCGACGTTCTCCGAACGCGACGCGGCCAGCAGGATCTGGGCCATCTCGGCATTGCCGGGCATCGGCCCGAGCACCTCGTAATCGAGGTTCACTTCCTCGATCGGGTATGGAATGTAGTTCACCGCCTCGAGCTCGACCTGGGATTCGAGTTCGTCCTCGTCCAGGTCGGCCGGCATCGGGATGACCTTGGTGATCACCGCCGATCCGGCGACTGCCGCGGCGGCGAACCTGGCCTTGCTGCCCGAGCGGGCCATGGCGCGGCGAATGGCGTCACCCACCGCCTCGACCTCGACGATGTTCTTCTCGACCACCGCATTCGGCGGCAGCGGCTCGACGGCATAGTGCTCGACCCGGTAGCGGTCCCCGGTCCGGGACAGCTGCAGGAGCTTGACCGCCGTCGAGCTGATATCGACGCCGACCAAGGCCGGCTGACTTTTCGTGATCAGTCCCACGTTTCTCCCCTTCTCACGGGCGCTTACGCGCACATCGTGTCCCGTGGCATTAAATAACGGACTTTTCACGGTCTGGCAACTCCCCCCGTCGCCAGCCCCCTCTCGCCCCCCCCTTGCCGGGTCCAACGCAGCCCCCGCCCCCGATCGGTCGCCCCGGGCCGGGCCCGGCGACCAGACCCTATACTGCCCGCCCCTTGTCCCTGCATTCCGAGCACCAATGCCCCGTTTCAGAAGTCTGGTCCGGTGGGCCTTGCTGGGTACCCTCGGGCTGGCCGTCCTGGGCCTGATCGCTGTCGGCACCCTGTACTACATGGTCTCGTCCCGCCTGCCGGACGTCGCCACCCTGCGCAGCGTCGAACTGCAGGAGCCGATGTACGTCTATGCCCGCGACGGCCGGCTGATGGCCATCTACGGGGAAACCCGGCGCTATCCGGTGCGCATTTCCGAGGTGCCGGAACGGGTCAAGCAGGCCTTCATCGCGGTCGAGGACAGCCGCTTCTACCAGCACCACGGCGTCGACTACAAAGGCGTCGCGCGCGCGGTCTGGCTGCTCGCCACCACCAACGACAAGCGCGTGCCGGGCGGTTCCACCATCACCCAGCAGGTCGCGCGGCAGTTCTTCCTCAGCTCGCAGTACAGCTACACCCGCAAGTTCGCGGAGATGTTGCTGGCGATGAAGATGGAGCGGGTGCTGAGCAAGGACGAGATCCTCGAGCTCTACCTCAACAAGAGCTTCTTCGGAAACCGAGCCTACGGCGTGGCCGCGGCCTCGGAGTTCTACTACGGCAAGCCGCTGGCGCAGCTGAGCCTGGACGAAATCGCTTCGCTCGCCTCGATCCCGAAATTCCCGTCCAGCGGCAACCCGATCAGCAACCCGGAGCGCGCGCGCGAACGCCGTGACTACGCGCTCGGGCGCATGGCCGACCTCGGTTTCATCCCGCGGGCCGAGGCGAACGCCGCGCAGGCCGCGCCGATGCACGCAAGCCCGCACGAACGCAAGCCCGAGGTGTATGCGCCATACGTGACGGAAATGGTCCGGCGCGAAATGCTCGCGCGCTTCGGCGGCGACGTGCTGACCAAGGGTTACCACGTCACCACCACCATCGACCCGACGCTGCAGGCCGCGGCGGACAAGGCGGTGCGCGACGGCCTGGCCACCTACGACCATCGCCACGGCTGGAACAAGCCGGAACAGCATTTCGATCTCGCGGACGGCGAGGGCGCGGTCGAGGCCGCGGCGCGCATCCGCACGGTGCCAGCCGAAGGCGGCCTGCTGCCCGGCGTGGCGCTGCGCAGTGTCGGCGGCGGCATCGAAGTCGCGCTGGCCGACGGCAGCACCGCGACGCTTGGCGCCAATGCCGCCGGCTGGACCGGGAAAAGCGCGGCATCGCTGGTGGCACGCGGCGATCTGGTGCGCCTGCGCCCGGTGTTCGCGGTGGATGCGCAGCCCGGCTCGGCCCCGAGCGGTTATCAACTCGACCAGATCCCGCAGGCGCAGGCCGCGCTGGTGTCGCTGGACGCCGACAACGGCGCGTTGCGTGCGCTGGTCGGCGGCTACAGTTTCGCCGGCAACAAGTTCAACCGCGCCACCCAGGCGCGACGCCAGCCGGGCTCGAGCTTCAAGCCGTTCGTGTATGCGGCCGCGTTCGAACGCGGCTTCAACCCCGCATCGATCGTGCTCGACGCGCCGGTGGTGTTCAAGGATCGCCGCGGCCATACCTGGCGCCCGCAGAACGACAGCGGCAACTTCGCCGGGCCGATGCGCCTGCGCGAGGCGCTGGTGCAGTCTCGCAACCTCGTGTCGGTGCGCCTGCTCGACGCGATCGGCGTCGATTACGCGCGCAAGTACATCAGCCACTTCGGCATCGACGAGGCGTTGCTGCCGCCGAACCTGTCGATGTCGCTGGGCACCGCATCGCTTTCGCCCATGTCCATCGCCGCCGGCTACGCGGTGTTCGCGAACGGCGGCTTCCGGGTCACGCCGTGGTTCATCGACAGCGTGCGCGACCGCGACGGCAAGGTGGTGTTCCAGGAGAAACCGCCGACCGCCTGCCGCAGCTGCGGCGTCGCTGCGTTGCCCGGTGCGGCGCCGGTGCAGGTATCGAACGTGGTCGACGGCTTCAACCTCGGTCCCGGCGGTTCGGCGCCGGCAAAGCCCGCGGCGAAACCGCAGGCGAACGCGCCCAAGGCCAGCGTCGCCGCTGCATCGCCACCGCCGGCCGATGGCGTGCTCGCGCCGCGCGCGATCGATCCGCGCGTGGCCTACCAGATCGTGTCGATGATGCGTGACGTGGTCCAGCGCGGCACCGGCACCGCCGCCAAGGTGCTCGGCCGCGAGGACGTCGCCGGCAAGACCGGTTCCACCAACGACCACCGCGATGCGTGGTTCTCCGGCCTGGGCGGGCCCTACGTCACCACCGTCTGGGTCGGTCGCGACGACTTCAAGTCGCTGGGCTACCGCGAATACGGCGGCAAGGCCGCGCTACCGATCTGGATCGACTACATGCGCACCGCGCTCAAGGACCAGCCGATCGCCGCCAACGATCCGCCCGAGGGCATGGTCAAGGTCGCGGTCAGCGCCGGCGGCCGGCTGCTGCCCGGCGCCAGCGGCGGCATCAGCGAATACGTGAAGGCCGAGGACCTCGAGCGCATGGAAAGCGTGGTCGATTACGACCAGGAACAGCAGGACGCGACGCCGGACGAGGAATCGTTCGACATCTTCTGACCGGGGCGCCACGTGCGCCCCGCGCCGGTTGCGCTACAGTCGTCTCCGGGTTCGACCGGAGACGCGCCATGCACCGCGCACGCCAGCACGCCGAAACCCGCACCCATGAACGCCGCACGCGCCTGGCCCAGGAAGCCGCGCGGCTGATGGCCGTGGGCGGCATCCGCGATTTCCACCAGGCCAAGCTCAAGGCCGCCGAACGCCTCGGCATCCATGACGACGCCTCGCTTCCGCGCAACCGCGAGATCGAGGACGCGCTGCGCGAATACCAGCGCCTGTTCCAGGGCGACGCAACTGCCGATGCGCTGCAACGCCGGCGCGAGGCCGCGCTGCGCGCGCTGGAGTTCTTCGCCGCGTTCGATGCGCGCCTGGTCGGGCCGGTGCTGGACGGAACCGCCGACGGCAACAGCGCGGTTGCGTTGCAGCTCTACAGTGACGACGCGGGCGCGGTCGCGCGCTTCCTCGACGAACGCGGCATCCCGGCCGAGCCGCGCGGGCGCCGCGTGCGCCTCGACCGCGAACGCGATCTCGACGCCGAGGTCTGGCTGTTCGCCGCCGACGAGCTCGCCTTCGACCTGACCGTGCTGCCGCGCGACGCGCTGCGCCAGGCGCCGCTGTCGCCGGTGGACGAGAAACCGATGCGCCGCGCTTCCGCCGCGCAGCTGCGCGCATTGCTGGCGGAAGCCGAAATTTCCCTTTACGAGCGGGCCAGCTACGAACGCGGCGCCGACTGACGCAATCGAATCGTTTCCGAACCAAGGAGCAACGAGATGCATGCGAATCCTCGCGGCGTGTTGTCCATCGCCATCGCATTGCTGATCGCCGGCATCGTGCCGGCCTTCGCACAAGACGACCTCGGCGCGATCAGGGCGCAGGTCGCGGCACATCACGACGAGGCCGTGCAGCGACTGCGCGACTGGATCGCGCTGCCGTCGATCGCGGCGGAGAACCGCAACTATCCGCAGGGCGCCGAACATATGGCGCAGCTGGCGCGCGACGCGGGCTTCCAGCAGGTGAAGGTGATCGAGACCGACGGCAAGCCCGGCGTGTTCGCCACGCTCGATGCCGGCGCGCCGAAAACCGTCGGCGTGTACTTCATGTACGACGTGAAGCAATTCGATCCATCCGAGTGGATGCTCGCGCCGCCGCTGGAAGGCCGCATTGTCGACAAGCCCGGCCTGGGCAAGGTCATCGTCGGCCGGGGCGCGGTGAACCAGAAGGGCCCGGAAGCCGCGTTCCTCGCCGCATTGCATGCGATCGGGAACGCGGGGAAAAAGCCGCCGGTGAACCTGGTGCTGGTCGCAGAGGGCGAGGAGGAGATCGGTTCGCCGCACATCGGCCAGCTCGTGCACCGGCCCGAAGTCGAGGCCGCGTTGCGCAACACCGTCGGCGTCTTCATGCCATCGGCCGAACAGGAACCGGACGGCGTGGTCACGGTCAGCCTCGGCGCCAAGGGCATCGTCGAACTCGAACTCGTGTCCAGCGGCGAGAAATGGGGCCGGGGCCCGTCCAGGGACATCCATTCCTCGCTCAAGGCGATGGTGGACAGCCCGGCGTGGCGCCTGGTGAAGGCACTGGATACGCTCGTGTCCGACGATGGAAATACCATCACCATCGATGGATATCCAGCTGCGCCGCCGCTTGGCGCGGAGGAAAAGGCGATGATCGCCAAGGCCGCGCAACGCGGCGACGAAGCCGCGATGAAGCAGCAGCTCGGCGTGCCGCACTGGATCGACGACCTGCCCTGGCTCGAAGCGAACGAGCGGCTCGAATCGCAGCCGACGGTAAACATCGAGGGCCTCGTCGCCGGCTATACCGGCCCCGGCGGCAAGACCGTGCTGCCGCATCGCGCGGTGGCGAAGATCGACATGCGCCTGGTGCCGGGCATGACCTTCGATGCCGCGGTCGCGGCGCTGAAAGCGCATCTGGCCAGGCATGGCTTCGGCGATATCGAGGTCAACGTGACCGGAGGCTACAACCCGACGAGCACCTCCGCCGACGCTGCGCTGATCCAGGCGCAGATCGCCACGCTGGAGAAAGCCGGCATCGATCCGGTGCTGTGGCCGCGCGCGGCGGGCTCATATCCAGGTTACGCCTTCACCGACGCGCCGCTGAAGCTTGCGGCCGGGCATTTCGGCCTTGGCAATGGCAGCGGCGCCCACGCCCCGGACGAGTACTACCTGATCGAATCGACCAATCCCAAGGTCCAGGGTTTCGACGGCGCGACGATGTCGTTCGTCGAGTACCTGTACGAATTGGCGGAATAGGGATCGACGACGCGTAGACGAAACGCCCGCGCTGCGGGCGTTTGGCATTCGAACATGGTGGCGCGCTCAGCGCGCCATCAAGGCCTCGATCTCGTCGGCGCTGCGCGCGAGCTTCTGGCTGAGCACGCGGTGGCCGTCGCGGGTGATCGCGACGTCGTCCTCGGTACGGATGCCGATGCCGCGCCATTTCGCCGCAACGCTGGTGTCGTCGGGCATGACATACAGGCCGGGTTCGACGGTCAGCACCATGCCGGGTTCGAGCAGGCGCGATTCGCCGTCCAGCCGGTAGTCGCCGACGTCGTGCACGTCGAGCCCGAGCCAGTGCCCGGTCTTGTGCCGGTAGAAGCGGCGATAGCTGCCGTCGGCGATGTTCTTGCCCAGCGCGCCCTTGAGCAGGCCGAGCCGCAGCAGGCCTTCGGTCAGCGCTTCCACCGCGGCCGCGTGCATGGCTTCGTACGCCACGCCCGGCCGCGCCTGCGCCAGCGCCGCGGCCTGCGCCGCGCCGACCAGGTCGTGCAGCGCGCGCTGTTCCTTGTTGAAGCGCCCGTTCGCCGGGAACGTGCGGGTGATGTCGGAGGCGTAGCCGCGATGCTCGGCGCCGGCGTCGATCAGCACCAGGTCGCCGTCGCGGATTGGCGCGTTGTTGGCGACGTAGTGCAACACGCAGGCGTTGGCGCCCGCGCCGACGATGCTGCCGTAGGCCGGCACTGCATCCGCGCGGCGGAATTCGCGCTCGAGTTCGGCCTGCAGTTCGTATTCGTGCATGCCCGGGCGCACCGCGCGCATCGCCGCGACATGCGCGGCCATGGCGATGTCGGCGGCGCGCTGCATCAGCTTGAGTTCCTCGGCCGACTTGAACAGGCGCAGTTCGTCGAGCAGGTGGCCGAGTTCGAGGAACTCGTGCGGCGGTTGCGCGCCGTGGCGCACCTGTTCGCGCACGCGGTTGAGCCAGCCGATCAGCTTGAGGTCGAAATCGGTGTCGCGGCCGAAGTGGTAGTAGACGCGGCTGCGGCCCTCGAGCAGCCCGGGCAGGATGTCGTCGAGGTCGTCGATCGGGAAGGCGTCGTCGAAGCCGAGCGACTCGCAGGCGCGTTCCGGCCCGAGCCGCGGGCCGTCCCAACCCTCGCGTTCCGGATCGCGTTCGCGGCAGAACAGCAGCACCTCGCCGTGCGCGCGCCCCGGCACCAGCACCAGCACCGAGGCAGGCTCATCGAAGCCGGTGAGGTACCAGAAATCGGAGTCCTGCCGGTACGGGTAATGCGTGTCGCGGCTGCGGATGCGTTCGGGCGCGGCGGCGAGCACGAGGATGGCGTCGTCGCCGGCGATCCGCATCAGTTGCTTGCGGCGGCGCGCGAACATCGCACTGGTCTTGGGCTGCGCGGCCATGGTCAATGCATGCTGCGGCGGTGGCGCGGGCCGAGCACGCAATCGCCGTGCAGCAGCAGCGCGGCGACGCGGATGAATTCCGCGATTTCGACCAGCGCGGCTTCGTCCTCTTCGTCGCCATCGTCCTGCGGCGTGGCCGCGGCCAGCTTGGCGAGGTCGGCCAGCGCTTCGCTGCCCTCTTCCGACAGCGGCGGATTGGCGCCCGCGGCGAGACCGAAGCCACCGAGGAAGCCGCGGCACCAGTCGAACAGGCTGCTACTGCGATCCGCGAGGCTGGCATCATCGTCCGCGAGCAGCAGGTCGAGCGCGAAGTTGCGCGCGTCCAGTTGTTCGACGGCATGCTCGCGCAGGCGTTGCAGCGAGGTGTCGGGGCCGGGCTGCGTGAGGGCCGGATCGGCCATCACCGCGGCGAGCCAGTTGCCGTCCGCGCTGCCGCCGCCGGCAAGCCAGCCGAGCAGCGCGCCCTGGAGTTCGGAAGGCGTCGTGGCGAGCCCGAGCGAACGCGCGGCCTCGTCGATTTCGCCCCGGGACGGCAGTGCGCTGGTCATGGCGGAAGGCTCTCGGACGCTGCGCGAAGTGTAGCAACTGCGCATGCCGCCACCGCCCTCGGATGCTTGTTGCCGCGAACGGCGCACGCCTACACTGGCGCATGTCCGCGAACGCCCCGTCCGCAGCACGGACCCTGGTCCTGGCCGCATGCACCGCATGCGTGGCGTTGGCGACGGCGTGGACCGCAGGCGCCGCGGTCCGCGACCTGCATTTCGTGCGTGCCGGGAGCGAACGCGGACTCCCACAGAGCACGGTCACCGCGCTGGCCCAGGATGCCGACGGCTTCGTCTGGGTCGGCACCCAGGGCGGGCTCAGCCGCTACGACGGACAGCGCTTCGTGTCCTTCCGCGAGCAACCCGGCGACGCATCCGGCCTGCCGGACAACTTCGTCACCGCGCTCGCCGCCGATGGCGGCGGCCTGTGGATCGGGACGCGCTCCGAGTACATCTCCCGGCTCGACCTCGGCAACGGCAAGTTCCACCGCTACCAGTCTGCTGGAACGGATGTTCCTCGGGTCGAAGCGCTGCTGCCGGCCGGCGGCGCGACCTGGATCGGCACCAGCGCCGGGCTCGATCGCCTCGATCCCGCCAGCGGTCGCATCACCCACGTCCTCGCGCTGCCTGCCCAGGCTGGCGACGGCGGCACGCAGGGCCTGGCGCGCGATCGCCGTGGCGTCGTGTGGTATGCCAATCGCGCGGGATTGTTCCGCGTCGGCGCCGACGGGCGCGCGCTGCGCATCGGTCCTGCGCAACGCCTGTCGGCAATGCGCATCGACCGTGCCGGCCGCACCTGGGCCGGTGGCGAAGGCGGCCTGTACCTGCTGCGCAACGGCGACAGCCTGCAGCGGGTGTGGCCGCAATCCGAAGCGGAGGCGTCTTCGCGGGTGCAGGCGATCGCCGAAGCGCCCGATGGAAGCCTGTGGTTGTCGATCGCCGATGCCGGGTTGCGTCGTTTCGATCCGCAAACCGGCGCCACGCGCACGTTGCGACAGGACGAACGCGACCCTGCCGGCTTGCCGGAAGACAGGGTCAACGCGCTGATGGTCGATCGCTCCGGATTGCTGTGGGTCGGCACGCAGTTCTCGGGGCTCGCCACCGCTGCCGCGCGCGGCGTTCACTTCCCCTGGATCGACTTGCGAGCGCCGGACATCGCCGCGCATGGCCCGGTCGCCAGCGACAGCGTGCGCGCCGTCGCGCAGGATCGCGGGGGGTTGCTCTGGATCGGCACGGACGACGGTCGCCTGCTGCGCGTCGATGCCGCCGGCACGCCGGAAGACATGACCGGACTGCTCGCATCCACCGGGGTCGATGCCGCTTCCATGCGCATCACCGGCATCGCCCGCAGCGCCGACGGCCTGCTCTGGCTCGGCGGGCCCGCCGGACTGTTCGAACTCGACCCGCGGCAGCCGTCGCTGCAGCGGGTGGACGTGCCGGGCTTCACCCATCTGGAGCTGCGCAGCGTGTTCCCTGCGCGCGACGGCGGCCTATGGCTCGGCGGCGAACGCGACGGATTGATTCATTTCGATCCCCATGGCGGCGCGCCACGGCAATACGCCTTGCGCGACGGGGATGCATCGGGTCCGGCGCAACCCACCGTGTTCGCGCTGCTCGAAACCGGCCACGGTACGCTCTGGCTCGGCACCAGCCACGGGCTGGAATCGCTCGACCCGCGCAGCGGCCGGCACCGCGAGTTCCACGACCAGCCCGGCCAGGCGGACGGCATCGGCAACGACCTCGTGCGCGCGTTGGCGGAGGACGGAAAAGGCCGGCTGTGGATCGGCACCAACGCCGGCCTCGCCCTCGCCACGCGCGGCGCCGATGGCGGCATGCGCTTCGCATCGAAATCGCTGGCCGCGCCTACCACCGCCAATGCGCCCAGCGCGGTCTACAGCCTGGCCATGGACGCAGGCGGCATGCTCTGGCTCGGCACCAACCAGGGCCTGCTGCGCCTCGATCCCGGTGATGGCGACGCGCTGACTGCCTACGGGCGCGCCGACGGCCTGCAGGATCTCGAGTTCAACGGCGGCGCGGTGGCGCGACTCGACGACGGGCGCCTCGCCTTCGGCGGCATCCGCGGCCTCAACGTGTTCGATCCATCACGCGTGCCGCGCAACCTGGAACAACCGCCGCGGCTGCTGGCATTCGGCATCGGCGAACGCGCGGGCACCGACATGTCCATCGCCCTGGCCCCGGAACGGATCGAACTACCGCCCTCCGCGCGGCTGCTGCGCCTGCGGGTGGGCGCGCTCGACTACCTCGATGCCGACCGCGTTCGCTACCGCCACCGCATCCCGGGCGTCGATGCGCAGTGGATCGACAACGGCAACAGCCCCGACATCACCTATACCCTGCTGCCGGCCGGCGACCATGTGCTCGAGGTGCAGGCCGGCAACCGCGACGGCAGCTGGAACCAGAGCCTGCTGCAGGTTCCGATCCACGTGCAGGCGCCGTGGTGGCGGCACCCGCTGGCGCTACTCGCCTATGCGTTGCTCGCGAGCATCGCGGCGGCGTACGCGTGGATGCGCTGGAAGCGGCGCCGCCAGCACGAGCGGCGCATCTATCGCCAGCTGCACGAACGCGAGGAACGGCTGAAGCTGGCGCTGTGGGCATCGGGCGAGCAGTTCTGGGACTACGACCTCGAGCGCAAGCAATTGCTGCGGCTGCAGCCGGACGACCATTCCGACCCGGAAACGCCACTCGAGATCCGCGTGGACAGCGGGCACAGCATCCACCCGGACGATTTGCCGATCGTGCTCGAGCGCCTGCGCGCCTACCTGCGCAGGGAGACGCCACTGTTCCAATCCGAACACCGTGTGCGCACCGCCCAGGGCTGGACCTGGATCGGCGCGCGCGGCCGCGCCGTCGAACACACCGCTGACGGGCGCGTGCTGCACATCGCCGGCACCGCGCGCAACATCACCCGCCTGCGCCAGGTGGACCGCGAACGCCAGATCGCCGCCGAGGTGCTGCGCAGCATGAACGAGGCGGTCTCGGTGCTGGATCGCGATTTCCGCTTCATCTCGAGCAACCCCGCGTTCACGCGCATGACCGGCTATTCCGAAGCGGAAGTGATCGGGCGCGGCGCCGAAATCCTCAACACCAGCCAGCACGAGCCCGAGTTCTACCTCGCCATGCGCAAGCACCTCGCCGAGCACGGCAGCTGGTCCGGCGAGATGTGGCAGATCCGCAAGGACGGCGAGGAATTCCTGTGCATGGTCGAGGCCAACGCCATCCGCGACGCCAACGGCCGGCCGCAGTTCTTCATCGGCGTGATCAGCGACATCACCCATCGCAAGCGCGCCGAACAGGAACTGCGCTATCTCGCCAACTTCGACACGCTTACCAACCTTCCCAACCGCACCCTGCTCGCCGAACGCCTGTCGCGCGCGATCGTGCGCGCGCGCCGGCAAGGCGGCCGGATCGCGGTGCTGTTCCTCGACCTCGACCGCTTCAAGGACGTCAACGATTCGCTCGGCCACGCCGCCGGCGACCGCATCCTGCGCGCGGCCGCGCTGCGCCTGCAGCGCACCATCGGCGAACAGCACACGGTGGCGCGCCTGGGTGGCGATGAATTCACCGTGGTGCTCGAGAACCTCGCCGGCCCCGATGACGCCGACCGCTCGGCACGCGAGATCATCATGGCGTTCGAGGCGCCGCTGCAGATCGACGACCTGCAGGAAATCTCGATCTCGCCCTCGATCGGCATCAGCCTGTACCCGGACCACGCCCAGGTGCCGACCGACCTGCTCAAGCGCGCCGATACCGCCATGTACCAGGCCAAGGCCGCGGGCCGTCGCACCTTCGTCCGCTACGACGAGCAGATGGACGACGCGGTGCGCCGCCGCGCGACCATCGCCAGCGCGCTGCGCAAGGTACTCGACCGCGAGGAACTGCGGGTCGTGTACCAGCCGCGGATGTCGGTGCGCGATTCGCGCATCGTCGGGGTCGAGGCACTGCTGCGCTGGACCAGCGCCGAACACGGCGAGATTCCACCGACCACCTTCATCCCGCTGGCCGAGGAAAGCGGGATGATCCTCGAGATCGGCGAGTGGGTCCTGCGCGAGGCCTGCCTCGCCTTGCAGCGCTGGCGCCAGCACGGCGGGCTCGAGGGCATCAGCATGGCGGTGAACGTGTCCGCGCTGCAACTCGCCCGCGGCGACCTGCCCGCGGTGGTGGAACGCGTGCTGGCCGAAAGCCGGCTGCCGGCGGAACGGCTGGAACTGGAACTGACCGAAAGCGTGATCATGGCCGGCACCGACTACACCACGCGCAGGCTGGAAGCGTTCCGCAAGCTCGGCGTCTCGCTCGCGGTCGACGACTTCGGTACCGGCTATTCCTCGCTCGCCTACCTCAAGCGCCTGCCGATCACCACGCTCAAGATCGACAAGGAATTCGTCCGCGACATCACCCACGATCCCGATGACGCAGCCATCACCACCACCGTGATCGCCATGGCCCACGCGATGGAACTGAACGTGGTCGCGGAAGGGGTGGAATCGGAAGCGCAGCTTCGCTTCCTGCGCGACCATGGTTGCGACGAGATCCAGGGCTACTGGCTGTCGCCGCCGCTGGAAGCGCAGCGCTGCCTCGCCTTCCTGCGCAACTGGTCGCCCGCGGCCACCGCGGCCGGGCGGGCGCAGGCCGCGCCTTGACCGCGACCTGCCTTGACCAGCGGCGGCGCCCTGCTATCGTGCCGGCATGGACGACGACGACGCCCTCGCCCAGCTCCGCGCCCTGTCCACCCGGATCGAGGCGCTGGTCGAGCGCACGCGCCAGCTCGCCGATGAAAACCGCAGCCTGCGCCAGCAGCAGGAACAACTCAGCGGCGAACGTTCGCAACTGCTGGCCCGCAACGAACAAGCCCGTACCCGCGTCGAGGCGATGATCGCGCGGCTCAAGTCGCTGGAACAGCACACGTGAACGATTCCGCCGACGCGGTCAGCATCCGCGTGCTCGACCGCGAGTACACGGTCGGCGTCAAGCCCGACGAGCGCGACAGCCTGCTCGCCGCGGCGCGCCTGCTCGACCAGCAGATGCGCGAGATCCGCGGCGCCAACCGCATGGCCGCGATCGATCGCGTCGCGGTGCTCGCCGCGCTGAACTTCGCCCACGAACTGCAACTGCTGCGCGATGCGCGCAAGGGCCACGACCGCGAACTCGCGGCGACCATCGGCGAACTGCAGCGCAAGCTCGATACCCTGCTCGGTAGCTGAACACGACGCCCCGTTCGTGGTGGGGAGGGTTGTCGAGACCGAAGGTCGAGCAACCCGTCACGAACCACGCGCCGACCGCGCGCCGACGAATGGATGCCAATGCATGTGCGCCGCGGCTATACTGGCCGCGCGTGTCCTCTGCCGTGTACGACGGCATGCGCAACATTCACCTTGTCCCTTTAAGACGACCACGGGGACGCCACGGAAGCCGGGTGTGCAAGTCCGCCACGAGCGGGAAGCCCGATGGCCCCCACGCGTTCCCACTTGAACCCCGGGTTCAAGGTCGTTTCGCAGGCATCGGCATGGCGGAGGATGCGATCTTTCCCTCGCGTGGGCAGTGCGACACCGTTCGCCCTTCGACTTCACGCCTTCGGCGCTACGCCCGGGACGAACGGCTCTAGAATGCGGCATGCCCTCCACGCGCACGCCCCATACCTCGCCATGAGCACGGATCGCGACCGCCTGCGTCGCGAATTGCGCGCGCGTCGACGCGAACTGCCGGCCGCGCAACGCATCGCCGCCGCCGATGCACTCGCTGCAAGACTCCTCGCCCTGCCCTTTGCGCCGGAACGCGGCTATGTCGCCGGCTACTGGGCGATGGATGGCGAAATCGCACTGCACGCATGGCAGCTGCGGCTTCCGCGTGGCTGCGCGTACTGCCTGCCCGTGCTCGCGGAAGACGAAACCCTGCGCTTCGCGCCATGGCGTTCCGGCGATCCGCTCGTGACCAACCGCTTCGGCATTCCCGAACCCGATGTCGAACCGTCCTCGACATTGACCGCAACCGACATGGCCTTCGTGGCGATGCCGCTGGTCGGCTTCGATGCACGCGGCACGCGCCTGGGCATGGGCGGCGGCTGGTACGACCGCAGTTTTTCGCGCCGCCACGAATCGCCGGCGCCGCCGTGGCTGGTCGGCGTCGGCTTCGAACTGCAACGCGTGGACGCGCTCGATGCGCAGCCCTGGGACGTCCGCGTCGATGCGATCTGCACCGAATCCACGACCTACACAACCACCATCGGAGCCATCGCGTGAGCCGCCGCAAGCACCATTGGCTGATGAAAACCGAACCGGACGCGTTTTCCATCGACGACCTCGCGCGCGTCGGCATCGAACCGTGGAACGGCGTGCGCAACTACCAGGCCCGCAACCACATGCGGCAGATGCAGCCGGGCGATGGCGTGCTGTTCTACCACTCCAGCTGCGAGGTGCCGGGCATCGTCGGCGTCGCAGGAGTCGCGAGCGAACCGTATCCGGACCCGACCCAGTTCGACCCGAAGTCGGATTACTTCGATGCGAAAAGCACGCGCGAGGAACCGCGTTGGTCGCTGGTCGACGTGAAGTTCGAAAGGAAGCTCAAGCGCGCGATTCCGCTGGAAGAAATCAAGCGCCACGCCGACGAGCTCGGCGAAGGCTTTGCATTGACCCAACGCGGCAGCCGCCTGTCGGTGATGCCGGTCACCGCCGCGCAGTGGAAACTACTGCTGTCGCTCGAATAGATCTGTAGGAGCGCTCTCGAGCGCGACCGACATTCCGAAAGGCAGTCGCGCTCGAGAGCGCTCCTACAAAAAACACAGAGAACGAAATGTCCCAAGCCAAGCAACTCGCCGCGGAAAAAGCCATCGACTACGTCGAGGACGGCATGATCGTCGGCGTCGGCACCGGTTCCACCGTCGCCTACTTCATCGACGCGCTCGCGGCGTGGAAGCACCGCATCGCCGGTGCGGTGTCCAGTTCCGAGCAGAGTACCGCGCGACTGAAATCGCACGGCATCGAGGTGATCGAGCTCAACGCCGCCGGTCCGCTGCAACTGTACGTGGACGGCGCCGACGAATGCGATCCGCACAAGCGCCTGATCAAGGGCGGCGGCGCGGCGTTGACCCGCGAGAAGATCATCGCCGAGGCCAGCGACAGGTTCGTCTGCATCATCGACGCGAGCAAGCAGGTGCCGGTGCTGGGCAAATTCCCGTTGCCGGTCGAGGTGATCCCGATGGCGCGCAGCCTGGTCGCGCGCGAACTGCTGCGCATGACCGGCGGCCAGCCGGTGTGGCGCGAGGGCGTCACCACCGACAACGGCAACTGGGTGCTGGACCTGCACAACCTCGCCATCACCGACCCGGTGGCGATGGAACGCGAACTCAACCAGATCCCCGGCGTGGTCAGCGTCGGCCTGTTCGCGCGGCGACCGGCGGATGTGGTCATCGTCGGCGGGGAGCCGCCGCGCATCCTGTAGGAGCGCGCTGGAGCGCGACCTGCTTGCGAGGATGGCGGCTCGGGCCTTTGTAGGAGCGGGCTCGACCGCGACCCGATATGTCGGGCATTCCGCCTGTCGCGCTCCAGCGCGCTCCTACAGCCAGATCGCGTTCCAATACGGGTAATCGCCAACGCGTTGGGCAAGCCCCGCGCGCAGCGGATTCGCGACGATGTAGCGAGCAACCGTCGCAGTGTCCTCGTCGGCGCGCAACCCCCGATCGTGATAGGCACGACTCCACACGGGCCCTGCCCGCCCCATGCTTTCGTTGACTCGTTCGCTGCTGATCGTTTTCAGCCGGGCGACCACTCGGCGCAACGGTTCGGTTTCACCCAGTTGCAGTAGCCAATGCGCGTGGTCCGGCATCAATACCCAGGCCAGCATGCGCGCACCCGGCAGCAGGGCTGGATCGTGGAAACAGCGGCAGGCAGCGGCGGCCGCGATCGGATCGGCGAAAACAGGCGCGCGGCCAGCCGTGGCGACAGTCAGGTGATAGATGCCGTTCGGCACACTGACACGCCCCTTGCGCAGGGCCCGGTGTCCAGAACGTGGTTCGCCGTAGTAATGCATGCGCCGAGATTCAAGCCCGGCGTGCGCTCTGGCCATCGGCGAATGCCCTGCCTCGGTGCAGGAAAATCCCGTGCCCCGTAGGAGCGCGCTGGAGCGCGACAGGCACGCGATCCCGACACCCGACCTGTAGGATCGCTCTCGAGCGCGACCGCAGCGTGATCGTGCCGGAATGTCGCGCTCCAGCGCGCTCCTACTGGCGCGACCCAACGCTCCCGCGAACATGTCGCGCTCCAGCGCGCTCCTACGGCTTGGCCTGGCCCAACGCCGCAACCAACTCCCGCACCAGCTTGCGCTGCGCCAGCGGCAGCGCGAGGAAGGCATCGAGCATGGCGCGATCCGGCGCGGTCATCGCTTCCCACGCCGGCCTGCCCTCGCCCACCCGCGCCTTGCCGCCGTACTGCAGTACGTGCGGATCCATGCCGACGATGGCGGCGAGCACGCGGATCTTGTCCTGCTTGGGCAGGTAGCGCCCGGACAGCCAGCCGGAAATCGCCTGTGCGGTGACCGGCGCGCCGTCATAGCGGGAATTGAAGCGCTTCTCCAGCACCGCGGCGCTGGCTTCGATCCCGGCGTCGTGCAACGCCGCGCGCAGGCGGCGCGCGAAGTCGGCTTTTTCCTTGTCCATGCGGTGGACGGTAGGCAAGCGGCACTTTCGCATTGAAAGAAATGCTTTCTTTCTAGTGAAAGTTTTGCTTTCATTCGGATTCGTTGCGCCTGCGCTCCGGATCCATGCCCAAGTCCCTGCTCGAACAACTGCCGGAATGCATCGCCCGCAGCAGCCGTCAGGCGGGACTGCGCTAGATGCCGTCGCTGGACTGGATCGGCAAGAAGGCGGTGGTGAAGCACCACCAGGATGTGCCGTATCGTCTGCTCGAACCGGTACCTGCACTTTCGTGCGGCGACGCGGACAGCGGCAACCTGATCGTCCAGGGCGACAACCTGCATGCGCTGAAGGCGTTGCTGCCGCGTTACGCGGGGCAGGTGAAGTGCATCTACATTGACCCGCCTTACAACACCGGCAACGAGGGCTGGGTCTACAACGACAACGTGAACAGCCCGGAGATCCGCCGCTGGCTGGGCGAGGTGGTGGGCAAAGAAGGCGAAACGCTGGATCGCCACGACCGCTGGCTATGCATGATGTATCCGAGGCTGGTGCTGCTGAAGCAGTTCCTGCGCGATGACGGTGCGATTTTCGTGTCCATCGACGACAACGAAGTGGCGACGCTGCGCCTGATGATGGACGAAATCTTCGGCGGCTCGAATTTCATCGACATTTTTTCTCGCGTTAAAACAGAAACGCCATCCAACCTGTCGAACACCACAAAGAAAAAAATCGAATACATCGTTTCCTACGGGAATGCCAAGAAAATCGGCCGCTTGCTTGGGATGCGAACCGAATCCTCGTCATCGAACGGCTTGCTCAACCAGCCCAATGCAGTAAAAGAGCTGAAATTTCCAGCCGGAAAGGTAACGACAAAGTTGCCGAACGGAATTCAGCGCGCACGAGTTCAAGACACAGGAAAATATACGGTAGAACTTCTCAATGACGTAGAAGTTCGCGATGGATATTTCGCTGGCGAATTTACGCTGAAGGCGAAGTTCAAGTGGGCGCAACCAACATTGGATGAGGCGCTGGCGGATCCCAATTTCACCTTCAGCATACCAACTACAAAATTGTCCCCCGCATACGAGAAGAAGGAATACGCAGGAAGTGTACCGGCCAATCTGATTGATTCGTCGATTGATTACTACACGAATGAAGATGCGACCGCGGAGCTTCAAGAAATTTTCGGCAGGCCTGCATTCGACAATCCCAAGCCGCACAACTTGATCCGTTACATCATCAGCATGATTGCGGACGAAGACTCCATCGTCATGGATTCTTTTGCCGGCAGCGGTACAACTGCTCATGCGGTTCTCGCCTTGAACAAAAGCGGCGGCAACCGCCGCTTCATCCTCGTCGAAATGGACGAGAACATCGCGAGCAATGTCACCGCCGAGCGCGTGAAACGCATCGCGCATGGGTACGCCAACGCCAAAGGCGAACAGGTCGCCGGCCTCGGCGGCGGCTTCCAATACTGCAAACTCAGCGCCGAACCGCTGTTCACGCCGGACGGCCATATCCGCGAAGACGTGACGTTCGATCAACTGGCCGAATTCGTCTGGTTCGTCGAAACCGGCACCGGCTACAAGCACGGCGGCAAGAAGTCGCCGAAACTCGGCGTCCACGAAGGCCGCGCCATCTACCTGCTCTACAACGGCATCCTGGACGACCTCGCCATCGACAGCGGCAACGTGTTGACCGGCGTGGTGCTGGAAAAACTGCCGAAGCACGACGGCCCGCGCGTGATCTACACCGCTGCGTGCCGCCTCGGCGCCCCACGCCTGCGGCGTGAAAACATCGTGTTCAAGCAGACCCCGTACGCGCTGGACGTGACGCCGTGAGTGGCTTCATCGCCAAGCAATACCAGCAAGGCGCGCTGGACAGCGTCCTGGCGTACTTCCGCTACTGCCATACACTTGGCAACCCCAGCCTCGCCTTTACCGCGACCACCGAAGAACTGTGGAACCGCGGCTTGCCCTACAACCGCATCGAAGGCTTCGCGCCGGACATGCCGTACTTCTGCCTGCGCATCCCCACTGGCGGCGGCAAGACCTGGCTTGCGGCAAAAAGCGTGGCGCTCATCAACGAACACCTGCTCAAGACCGAACACGGCGTGCTGCTGTGGCTTGCGCCGTCGAAGGCCATCCGCGACCAGACCCTGAAGCAGTTGAAGGATCGCGACAGCGCCCTGCATGCCGCGCTGGCCGAGGCGGGGCCGGCAACCGTGCTCGACCTCGACGAGGCCAAATCGCTGACCCGCGCCACGCTGGATACCAGCACAGTGGTGATCGTGGCTACGGTGCAGGCGTTCAACCGCGAGGAAAAGGAAGGGCTCAAGGTCTACCAATCCAGCGGCGCGTTGATGCAGCACTTCGATGGCCTGGCCGAGCCACAGCGCGTGAACCTGTTGAAGGACGAGAACGGATCGATTCCGTATTCGCTGGCCAACGTGCTGCGCCTGCGCCGACCATTCCTGGTCGTGGACGAGGCGCACAACAACCGCACCGAACTGGCGTTCTCCACGCTGGCCGCGTTCAACCCCAGCGGCATCCTCGAACTGACCGCGACGCCGGATACCGAAAAGACACCAAGTAACGTTCTGCACAGCGTTTCCGCCGTGGAATTGAAGGCGGAGCAGATGATCAAGCTGCCGATCATGCTTGAAACCGAAAGCGACTGGCAGAAGTGTCTGGCCTACGCCGCCGACAAGCGCGAGCAATTGCAGGCGGCAGCGAACGCGGAGCACCGCACGGGCGCGCCGTACCTACGGCCACTGGTACTCATCCAGGCGCAGGCTCGCAGCAAGGACCGAGACACGCTGCACTGGGAGCGCGTGCGCGACGAACTGATCGCCAACCAGGGCTTCCCCGCGGAACACATCGTCGTAGCGACGGGCGAAGAACGCGGGCTGGAGGAAATCGAAAGGAAATATCCGGGCGGCATCGCCGACGAAAACTGCCCGGTGCGCTTCGTCGTCACCCAGCAGGCACTGGCGGAAGGTTGGGACTGTCCTTCCGCCTACATCCTCGTCAGCCTGGCAGGGACGCAATCGGAAACCGCCGTGGAGCAATTGCTGGGTCGCATCCTGCGCCAACCCGGCGCAGAAGCCCGTACAACGACGGAACTCAACCAGTCCTACGCCTACGTGATGTCGTCGGACTTCACTTCCGCCGCCAGCTCGTTGCGCGACCGGCTGGTGGCGGCCGCAGGCTTCGAACGCAAGGCCGCGGAGGAATTCGTGCGCGCAGCGAAGCCCGACCAGACCGGGCTGGACCTCACCTCGCGACCTGGGCGCATCGTGGTGACGCCAGTGTCGGTTCCGCTCGCCGCTGCGCCGCAAATGAGGCAACTGTCGAAATCACTGCGCGACAAGGTCGAGTGGGACAAGCAGACGAAGGAACTCACCATCCGCCGGCCGCTGACCGAAGAGGAAACCGGGCAACTGGTGGCGGTGGCGAAAACCGATGCGGAACGCGAGGCCATCGCGAGGGCCGGAGAGATCAGCCGCACGACCGCCATCGAAGTGCGCCTGAGCCCGGCGGAAAATGGCGAGATGCTGTCCGTGCCCGCGATGGCGCTGCTGTCGCAGGGGGAACTGCAGTTCTTCGACGATGTGGAAGTGCTGGATTACCCGTTCGACCTTTCCGGCTATGACGCCTATCCCACGCGCGACGATCTGCAGTCGCTCGACCTGGCGGATCGCATTGCCGGCGGCGGCACCATCGATGTAACGGCCGAAGGAAAACTGAAGGTCGGGTTCATCGCCGACCTGCAACGCGACCTGGGCTTCTCCTACAAGCCGGAACACTGGGACGACGTGAGACTGTCGGCGTGGCTGTGCCGCAACCTGCCGGATGCCGGCAGCACCCATGCATCGAAATGGGCCTTCGTGCAGAAGTGGCTGCGGGTGCTGTTGCAGGAACCGGACTGTGACTTGGCACGCGCCAACCGGCAGAAGTTCCTGGTTCGCGGACTGATCGATTCCCGCATCCGGGACTTGCGCAAGGACGCAGCCCGGAAGGCGTATCAGTCGGCCTTGTTCGGCGATGACCGACATGGGAACGTGAAGGTTGGCGGCGAATTCCAATTCGTGTTCGATCCTCTTGCGTACGCACCGAACGCCGACTACGACGATCGTTATGGCGCCTATGACTTCCGGCATCATTACTACGGGCGCATCGGCGATTTCGACAGCAAGGAAGAGTTCGAATGCGCCTGCTGGCTGGACCAGCAGGCCGAACGCGGCCGGATCAGGTTCTGGGTGCGCAACCTGGTCAACAAACCCGGGGCTTCGTTCTTCCTGCAGAAGGCGGACGGTCGGTTCTATCCCGACTTCGTGTGCGTCTTGCCGGACGACACGATTCTGGTCGTCGAATACAAGGGCGCCGATCGATGGGATGCGGCGAAGGACGACCGCGACATCGGCGGCCTGTGGGCGGAACTGAGCGACGGGAAGTGCCGGTTCGTGATGGTGAAAGATCGCGAGTGGCGGCGGATCGAAGCCATGCTTTCGTGACCGACGATCGCGGCAGAGAGTCGCGCTCCAGCGCGCTCCTACAAAAGGACATCGATGCGGGGCCGCTCTCGAGCGCGACCGACACGCAACCGGACAACCTACTGTAGGAGCGCGCTGGAGCGCGACCACGAGAACTCTCGCTTCGTCTCCACCCGCGAGACGCCTCCGGCGTATTAGTCGAAACGTGAAATTCGCGCCGAGCGTGGAGACGCGCCGGTTCGATACTGCGTTTCCACGCCGAGCCGCCCCGATGACACTACGCTGCCTGTTCGTCGATTTCGACTCCTTCTTCGCGTCGGTGGAGCAACACGACGCGCCGCACCTGCGCGGACGCCCGGTCGCGGTGATCCCGGTGGCAAGCACGACGACCTGCTGCATCGCCGCGAGCAAGGAAGCCAAGCGGGATTTCGGCATCAAGACCGGAACCGGCGTGGCCGAGGCACTGGAGCGTTGCCCCGACATCGCGTTGCAGATCGCGCGGCCGGCGCGCTACCTGAAGGTGCACAAGCGCTTCCTCGAAGTGATCGCTACCTGTATCCCGCATGGCACGCCCGCGTCGGTGGACGAGGTGCCGTGCTGGCTGATCGGGCGCGAGCGCCGGCGCGAAAACGCCGAAGGCATCGCCCGCAGCATCAAGCGCGCGCTGCTCGATGCCGGTTTCGGGGAGAGCCTGACCTGCTCGATCGGCATCGCGCCGAACAAGTTCCTGGCCAAGACCGCGTCCGACATGAACAAGCCGGACGGGCTGACCGTGATCGAGCAGGCGGACCTGCCGCATGCGCTGCACGCGCTGGAACTGCGCGACCTGTGCGGGATCGGGCCGTCGATGGAAGCGCGCCTGCACCGCGCCGGAATCGAAACGATCGAACAGTTGTGCGCGTCGTCACGCGATCGGCTGCGCCGCGCCTGGGGCAGCATCGAGGGCGAGCGCTTCTGGCTGCAATTGCACGGCTTCGACCTGCCGGAGCGCGAGACGCAACGCGGCTCGATCGGGCATTCGCACGTGCTCGGACCGGAACTGCGCACGTTCGAGGGCATGCGTTCGGTGCTGTGCAAGCTGCTGGCCAAGGCGACGATGCGCCTGCGCAAGGAGGCATTCCTCGCCGGCGGCATGGCGATCCGGGTGCGGTTCGTCGGCATGGACGCGCGCTTCGAGAAGGACCTGCGCTTCGCGCCGATCGACGACACCCCCGCTTTGATGCGGATGCTCGGCGACAAACTGGAAAGTCTGCGTCGCGCCATCGCGGCCGGACGCTGGGATCCGCGGCGGAATCCGCCGCTGTCGGTGGCGGTGACCCTGGTCGGGCTGTCGCCGCGGGTCGCGGTCTGCGGCGAACTATTGGCCGAACGCCGACGCGCGCACCTGGCCAGCGCGCTGCTGGACCGGGTGAACCGCAAGTACGGCAACAACGCGCTTTACCTGGGCTCGATGGCCGATGCGGTGGAATGCGACGCCGCACCGATGCGGATCCCGTTCCACACGCTGCCGGACCCGGACCTCGAGGAAGAAACCCGCCTGCACGGCATCGACCAGGCGCCGACCGAAGCCTCCGACCTGCTGCAGGTGCGGATGAACCAGTTCAAGGTACTGGCGGAAAAGACCCATCGCGAACGCGCGCAGCGGCACCAGCCTTCCGGCGCGGGCGGCTGGAATGCGACATCCGCGAGCGTTGTCGCGTCGCCGCAGGCGCAGCTGTTCTGACCACGCAAAGAAAAACCCCCAGCCGAAGCTGGGGGTTTTGGGTAAAGACCCTGGCGATGACCTACTCTCGCATGCTGAGTGCACACTACCATCGGCGCGTGCGCGTTTCACTTCCGAGTTCGGAATGGGATCGGGTGGTTCCACGCAGCTATTGTCACCAGGGAGA